>Ga0247831_1000192_pt1 | contig 137553 bp, 137 predicted proteins | sample LaCruzMarch2015__9_FD_192406 | JGI IMG/M metagenome (GOLD analysis project Ga0247831, IMG submission 192406) | Freshwater microbial communities from meromictic Lake La Cruz, Castile-La Mancha, Spain - LaCruzMarch2015_1m | ecosystem: Environmental > Aquatic > Freshwater > Lake | place: Spain... | reverse complement strand
CCTATATCCTGACCAAGGAAGAAGGCGGCCGCCACACCCCGTTCTTCGCCAACTACCGCCCGCAGTTCTACTTCCGCACGACGGACGTCACCGGGACCGTGCAGTTGCCGGAAGGCACTGAAATGGTCATGCCGGGCGACAACCTGAAGTTCGTGGTCGAGCTGATCGCCCCGATCGCGATGGAAGAAAAACTGCGCTTCGCCATCCGCGAAGGCGGCCGCACCGTCGGTGCAGGCGTCGTCGCGAAGATCATCGCGTAAGCGACTACACCAAAGCATCCAAAAGGCGCGCGGACCTCCGCGCGCCTTTTTTCATTTGAAAGGCCTGCCCATGTCCGCCTGCGCCCTTTGCTCCGCCCCCGACGCCTCCCCTGTCACCCTTGCCCCCGGCGACGATGCGGCCGCCCTCTGCCCGGTCTGCGCTTCCGCGCTGACCGGCGACATCACCCCCGGCCCGCGCTGGCGTTGTCTTGGCGACGCGGTCTGGTCCGAGGACACCGCCACCCAGATCGCCGCCTGGCGTCTCTTGCAGGCCCTTTCGACCGAATCATGGGCTGCCGACCTGCTGGAAACCGTCTATCTGGACCCCGAAGTGTTGGCCCGCGCGCAGGCCACTGAAGCCGGTGAGCCGGGCGTGGAACACCGCGACAGCAATGGTGCGCTGCTGGTGCATGGCGATACGGTCACGCTGATCAAGGACCTTCCCGTCAAAGGCAGTTCCATGGTCGCCAAGCGTGGGACGGCGGTGCGTGGCATCCGGCTGGTGCGCGACAACCCCGACCAGATCGAAGGCCGGGTCAACGACCAGCAGATCGTCATCCTGTGCCAGTTCGTCCGCAAATCCTGATCCATCCGGGCGCATTCCTTCGCGTCTGGCCCTTGACCTTGACCGCCGCCTGCCGTAACTCGGCCTCCGCGTAGGGGTATAGCTCAGCTGGTAGAGCGACGGTCTCCAAAACCGTAGGTCGAGGGTTCGAAACCTTCTGCCCCTGCCACCTTCCACGGCAAATTGACAATGGCTGCAGGTCGGTCCGCTTGGATTACTGCCGCCGCTTGAAATCCCGGCCAATAGGTCGTATCTCCCCTGTCGACCCAAATGCGGAATCCCACCATGGCCATGACGAACCCCCTTCAGTTCCTGCAGCAGACCCGCGCCGAAGTGGCAAAGGTTGTCTGGCCAACCCGCCGCGAGGTTCTTTTGACCACCCTGATGGTCTTTATCCTTTCCGCCGTTGCTGCGACCTTCTTCAGCCTTGTGGACCTTTTGATCCGCACCGGCCTGACGGCGGTCATCGGTGCTTAAGTAACGGTTTCCTCTTGAAATGACGGCGGGCACGAGATAACTCGGCGCCAACCAAAGGGACACCGGCGCGCATCGATTCGGGGTGCGCGTTGTTTTTTGTTCCGGGCAAAGACCACAAAGGCGGCCAAAAGGCCCCGGGCAGCAAGGAAGTAAGTGACGATGGCGAAGCGCTGGTATTCGGTGAGCGTTCTCTCGAATTTCGAGAAGAAGATCGCCGAGCAGATCAAGACCGCCGTCTCTGATGCGGGCCTTGAGGACGAGATCGACGAAGTTCTGGTCCCGACCGAAGATGTGATCGAGGTTCGCCGCGGCAAGAAAGTCACGTCTGAGCGCCGCTTCATGCCGGGCTATGTCCTTGTGCACATGGAAATGACCAGCCGGGGCTATCACCTGATTTCCTCGATCAACCGCGTCACCGGTTTCCTTGGCCCGCAGGGCAAGCCGATGCCGATGCGCGACGGCGAAGTGAATGCGATCCTGAACCGGGTCGAAGAAGGTCTGGAAGCCCCGCGCAACCTGATCCGCTTCGACATCGGCGAAACCGTGCAAGTGACTGACGGCCCGTTTGAAGGCTTCTCCGGCATGGTCGAGGATGTGGACGAGGCGCACAACCGCCTGAAGGTCACCGTGTCGATCTTCGGCCGGGCGACCCCGGTTGAACTGGAATTCACTCAGGTCTCGAAAGGGAACTGAGGAACGTGTGGGAGGCGAGCGTCCCCGACTTGATCGGGGATGACGGACCGGACCACTAAACCGCATCCCCCAATTCCGGGCGGATGCAGTGACAAAGGAGAGGCCAGATGGCCAAGAAGATTATCGGCAGCCTTAAGCTGCAAGTGAAGGCGGGGCAGGCGAACCCATCCCCGCCAGTCGGTCCGGCGCTGGGTCAGCGCGGTCTGAACATCATGGCCTTCGTGAAGGAATTCAACGCGAAGACCGCTGATCTGGCACTAGGCACCCCGACGCCGGTCATCATTACCTACTATCAGGACAAGTCGTTCAGCCTTGAATTCAAGACCGCGCCCGCCGCGTTCCTGATCAAGCAGGCTGCGGGTCTGCCGCCGGTCGGCAAGCGCGCCCGCGCCAAGGGCTCGATGAAACCCGGCCGTGAAGTCGCCGGTTCGATCACCGCAGCCCAGCTGCGCAAGATCGCCGAGACCAAGATGAAAGACCTCAACGCGAATTCGGTTGAAGCTGCGATGCAGATCATCCTGGGTTCGGCGCGGTCCTGCGGCATCGAAGTGAAGGGCTGATCATCATGGCAAAAATTGCAAAACGTTTCGCCAAGGCGAACGAAGCATTCGCTGGCAAGTCCAACATCACCGTTGAAGATGCGGTCAAGCTGATCAAGGGCGCGGCGTCGGCCAAGTTCGACGAGACGCTGGAAATCGCGATGAACCTGGGCGTTGACCCGCGCCACGCCGACCAGATGGTCCGTGGTGTCGTCCAGCTTCCGAACGGCACCGGCAAGACCGTACGCGTCGCCGTGTTCGCCCGTGGTGCCAAGGCTGATGAAGCCAAGGCCGCTGGTGCGGATATCGTTGGCGCCGAAGACCTGATGGAAACCATCCAGTCCGGCAAGATCGAGTTCGACCGTTGCATCGCGACGCCGGACATGATGCCGTTGGTCGGCCGTCTGGGCAAGATTCTGGGCCCGCGCAACCTGATGCCGAACCCCAAGGTTGGCACTGTGACGATGGACGTGAAAACCGCCGTCGCCGCTGCCAAGGGCGGTGAGGTTCAGTTCAAGGTCGAAAAGGCCGGCGTCATCCATGGCGGTATCGGCAAGGTGTCCTTCACCGAAGAGATGCTGGCCCAGAACGTCCGCGCCTTTGTAGAAGCCGTGTCGAAAGCCCGTCCGTCGGGCGCCAAGGGCACCTATCTGAAGAAGGTCTCGCTGTCTTCGACGATGGGTCCGGGCGTGTCGGTCGACGTGTCCTCGGCGACTCAGGCATAAGCGGGTCGGGGCACGCCCCGACCTACGAAATTCCCGGGAAACCGGGATGCTACCCGGGCGGAGACGCCCGGTTCTGTCCGAGACGGTGGGTGGCGCGCAAACGCCATAATTCCTGCCTGAGATGGGGAACGAGATTTGGGGCGCCCTTCGGGTGATCTTGGTTTCGGGAACCTGTATACGGACCCGAATGCCTCCCCCCGGGGGGGCTTACATGAGCCGGGGGGAAACCCCCAACCTTGGAGTGAAACTGTGGATAGAGCCCAGAAAGAGAAATTGGTCGAGGAACTCGGCCAGATCTTCGAAAGCTCTGGCGTCGTGGTCGTTGCCCACTACGCGGGAATGACGGTTGCACAGATGCAGGACCTGCGCGCGAAGCTTCGCGTCGTTGGTGGGTCCGTTCGCGTTGCCAAGAACACGCTCGCCAAGATCGCCCTTGAAGGGAAGCCCGCTGCAAAGATGGGTGACCTGCTTACGGGCATGACCGTGATGTCCTACTCGGAAGACCCCGTGGCTGCGGCCAAGGTCTGCGAGGCCTACGCCAAGACGAATGAACATTTCGTCATCATTGGTGGGGCTATGGGCGACACGGTTCTGGACCAGGCCGGTGTCAAGGCCGTGGCTTCCATGCCGTCGCGTGAAGAGCTTCTCGCTCAGATCGTGTCGTGCATCGGGGCTCCGGGTTCTGCCATCGCCGGGGCCATTGGCGCGCCTGCTTCGAACATCGCAAGCATCCTGTCGACCATCGAGGAAAAGGCTGCCGCCTGATCTTTTTCCCGCGTGGTTCATCCCACGTCGTTGGAACCCATCTTTAATCGAACGGAAAACAAAATGGCTGATCTGAACAAACTTGCTGAAGACATCGTCGGTCTGACCCTCCTGCAGGCGCAGGAACTGAAGACCATCCTGAAGGACAAGTATGGCATCGAGCCCGCCGCTGGCGGCGCTGTCATGATGGCTGCTGGTCCGGCTGCTGCTGCTGCTCCGGTTGAAGAGCAGACCGAATTCGACGTGGTCCTGACGGACTGCGGCGCTAACAAGATCAACGTGATCAAGGTCGTGCGCGAAATCACCGGTCTGGGCCTGAAAGAAGCGAAAGACCTGACCGAAGCCGGTGGCAAGATCAAGGAAGGCGTTTCCAAGGCCGATGCCGAAGCTCTGAAGAAGAAATTCGAAGAAGCTGGCGCCAAGGCAGAACTGAAGTAATCGGTCGGGGGGCAACCCCCAACCAGACGATTGGCTGGGTCCGAAGCATTTCGGGCCCAGCCGAACGCGTCTTGGAAGCGGCTTGCGCAAGAAGCCACTTCCCAGGCGCGATGGGGTTCGGGAGCCGCCCTTCGGGACGGGTGGCACGAATGGAACCCCGTTGGTCTCTTCGCAAGCGGTGCGCACCCGTGGCCCGACGGGTGGTGCGCCAGCGAAAAATTGAAAGGTTACCAAAGACATGGCGCAAGCTTATGTTGGCCAGAAACGCATCCGCCGCTACTTCGGCAAAATCCGCGAAGTGCTGGAGATGCCGAACCTGATCGAGGTTCAGAAATCCTCCTACGACCTGTTCCTGCGGTCCGGCGACAGCGACAAGCCGCTGGATGACGAAGGTATCCAGGGCACGTTCCAGTCGGTGTTCCCGATCAAGGATTTCAACGAAACCTCGGTGCTGGAGTTCGTCAAGTACGAGCTGGAAAAGCCCAAGTACGACGTTGACGAATGCCAGTCGCGCGACATGACCTATGCCGCACCGCTGAAGGTGACGCTGCGCCTGATCGTGTTCGATGTCGATGAAACCACCGGGGCCCGGTCGGTCAAGGACATCAAGGAACAGGACGTCTACATGGGCGACATGCCCCTGATGACGCATAACGGCACTTTTGTCGTCAACGGTACCGAACGCGTGATCGTGTCCCAGATGCACCGGTCGCCCGGCGTGTTCTTCGACCATGACAAGGGCAAGACGCACTCTTCGGGCAAGCTTTTGTTCGCCTGCCGCATCATCCCGTATCGCGGCAGTTGGCTGGACTTTGAGTTTGACGCCAAGGACATCGTGTTCGCGCGCATCGACCGCCGCCGGAAACTGCCGGTCACGACCCTGCTTTATGCCCTTGGCATGGATCAGGAAGCGATCATGGACGCCTATTACGAACAGGTTGGTTTCCGCTATGTGAAGAACAAGGGTTGGGTCACCCGCTTTTTCCCGTCGCGTGTGTCGGGCACCCGTCCGACATATGACCTGATCGACGCCGCCACCGGAGAAGTCATCCTGAAGGCAGGCGAAAAAGCCACGCCGCGGATGGTCAAGAAGTGGAAGGACGAAGGCTCGGTCACCGAACTTCTGGTTCCCTTCGACCACATCCTGGGCCGTTATGTCGCCAAGGACATGATCAACGAAGAAACCGGCGAAATCTGGGCCGAGGCTGGCGACGAGCTGACCTGGGATCTGGACCGTGACGGTGAGGTCAAGGGCGGGTCGCTCAAGGTGCTGCTGGATCAAGGCATCACCGACATCCCGACGCTGGACATCGACAACGTCAACGTCGGTCCCTACATCCGCAACACGATGGCGGCCGACAAGAATATGGGCCGCGATACCGCGCTTATGGACATCTACCGCGTCATGCGTCCGGGTGAACCGCCGACGGTTGAAGCTGCAAGCCAGCTGTTCGACACGCTGTTCTTCGACAAGGAACGCTATGACCTCTCGGCTGTTGGCCGGGTCAAGATGAACATGCGTCTGGATCTGGGTCGCCCCGATACCCAGCGCACGCTGGACCGCGCCGATATCGTCTCCTGCATCAAGGCCCTGACCGAACTGCGCGATGGCAAGGGCGAGATTGACGACATCGACCACCTTGGCAACCGCCGCGTTCGTTCCGTTGGCGAATTGATGGAAAACCAGTATCGCGTCGGCCTCTTGCGGATGGAGCGCGCGATCAAGGAACGCATGTCCTCGGTCGAGATTGACACGATCATGCCGCAAGACCTGATCAACGCGAAACCCGCCGCTGCGGCTGTCCGCGAATTCTTCGGCTCGTCGCAGCTGTCGCAGTTCATGGACCAGACCAACCCGCTCTCGGAAGTCACCCACAAGCGCCGCCTTTCGGCCCTTGGGCCGGGCGGTCTGACGCGGGAACGTGCAGGTTTCGAGGTTCGTGACGTTCACCCGACCCACTATGGCCGGATGTGCCCGATCGAGACGCCGGAAGGCCAGAACATCGGCCTGATCAACAGCCTCGCGACCTTCGCCCGCGTGAACAAGTATGGCTTCATCGAGACCCCGTATCGCAAGGTGATCGACAACAAGGTGACCGACGAGGTCGTCTACATGTCGGCAACCGAGGAAATGCGCCACACCGTCGCTCAGGCGAACGCGGCGCAGGACAGCGAAGGTCGTTTCACCGATGACCTGATCTCCAGCCGGAAGGCCGGGGAATTCATGCTGAACCCGCCGGATGCGATCGACCTGATCGACGTCTCGCCGAAACAGCTGGTGTCGGTCGCGGCCTCCTTGATCCCGTTCCTGGAAAACGACGACGCCAACCGCGCGCTGATGGGTTCGAACATGCAGCGTCAGGCTGTGCCCCTGCTGCAATCCGATGCACCGTTCGTGGGCACCGGCATTGAAGCGGTGGTCGCGCGTGACTCTGGCGCCGCCATCATGGCCCGCCGTGCGGGTGTCATCGACCAGGTCGATGCCGCCCGTATCGTTGTCCGCGCGACTGAGATGCTGGACCCCGGTGAACCCGGTGTCGACATCTACCGTCTGCGCAAGTTCAAGCGGTCGAACCAGTCGTCCTGCATCAACCAGCGTCCGCTGGTGAAAGTTGGCGACACCGTTCTGCGTGGCGAAGTGGTGGCCGACGGCCCCTGCACCGACCTTGGCGAACTGGCCCTGGGCCGGAACATCATCGTCGCCTTCATGCCGTGGAATGGCTACAACTATGAAGACTCGATCCTGATTTCCGAGCGTATCCTGTCTGACGACGTCTTCACCTCGATCCACATCGAGGAATACGAAGTCGCCGCCCGTGACACCAAGCTTGGGCCTGAGGAAATCACCCGCGACATCCCGAACGTGGGTGAAGAAGCCCTGCGCAACCTTGACGAAGCCGGGATCGTTTACATCGGTGCCGAAGTGCAGCCGGGCGATATCCTTGTGGGCAAGATCACCCCCAAGGGTGAATCGCCGATGACGCCGGAAGAAAAGCTTCTCCGCGCGATCTTTGGTGAAAAGGCCTCGGACGTCCGCGACACCAGCCTGCGCCTGCCGCCGGGTGCTTTCGGAACCATCGTCGAAGTGCGGGTCTTCAACCGTCACGGCGTCGACAAGGACGAACGCGCCCTGCAGATCGAGCGTGAAGAAGTTGAACGCCTTGCCCGCGACCGCGACGACGAACTCGCGATCCTGGAGCGCAACATCTATGCGCGCCTGAAAACCCTGATCACCGGCAAGACCGCCGTGAAGGGGCCGAAAGGCATCAAGGCCGGGTCGACCATCGACGCCGAACTGCTGGGCACGCTGTCGCGCGGCCAGTGGTGGCAACTGGCGCTTGGCGAAGAGAGCGACGCCAAGGATGTCGAGGCGCTCCACGACCAGTACGAGGCGCAAAAGCGCGCCTTGGACAACCGCTTTGACGACAAGGTCGAAAAGGTCCGTCGCGGCGACGATCTGCCTCCGGGCGTGATGAAAATGGTCAAGGTCTTCGTCGCGGTTAAGCGCAAGCTGCAGCCGGGCGACAAGATGGCCGGCCGTCACGGCAACAAGGGCGTCATCTCCAAGGTCGTTCCGGTCGAGGATATGCCTTTCCTGGCCGATGGCACGGTGGTTGACCTTGTTCTGAACCCGCTGGGCGTGCCGTCGCGTATGAACGTCGGTCAGATCCTGGAAACCCACATGGGCTGGGCCGCACGCGGTCTGGGGATGAACATCGACGAAGCGCTGAAGCAATATCGCCGGTCCGGCGACATGACCCCGGTGCGTGAGGCGGTGCGTCACGCTTACGGCGACGAGACCTACGAAGAAGCGTTCGCCGACCGGAGCGAGGAAGACTTCCTTGAACTGGCTGGCAACGTGACCAAGGGCGTACCGATTGCGACCCCGGTCTTCGACGGCGCGAAAGAGGCTGACGTGAACGACGCGCTGACCCGCGCCGGGTTCGACACTTCGGGCCAGTCGGTGGTCTTTGACGGCCGCTCGGGCGAGCAGTTCCAGCGCAAGGTGACAGTGGGCGTGAAGTACATGCTTAAACTGCACCACCTTGTCGACGACAAGCTGCACGCGCGTTCGACCGGTCCGTACTCGCTTGTTACCCAGCAGCCGCTGGGTGGTAAGGCGCAGTTCGGTGGCCAGCGTCTTGGCGAGATGGAGGTCTGGGCTCTGGAAGCCTACGGCGCCGCCTACACCCTGCAGGAAATGCTGACGGTGAAGTCGGACGACGTGGCAGGCCGGACCAAGGTCTATGAGTCGATCGTCAAGGGCGAGGACAACTTCGAGGCCGGCGTGCCGGAATCGTTCAACGTGCTTGTCAAGGAAGTGCGGGGCCTCGGCCTCAACATGGAACTCCTGGATGCGGAGGAAGAGTGACGGTGTGGTGGGGTAAAACCCCACCCTACGCCGCCTTGTAGGGTGGGTTTTCAACCCACCTTACCCTTCCCCCGCCGCCCCCATTCTTAGGAATTGAAATGAACCAGGAACTCTCGACCAACCCGTTCAACCCGGTTGCGCCCGTCAAGACCTTCGACGAAATCAAGATCAGCCTGGCCTCGCCAGAGCGGATCCTGTCGTGGTCCTTCGGAGAGATCAAGAAGCCGGAAACCATCAACTACCGGACCTTCAAGCCCGAGCGTGACGGGTTGTTCTGCGCGCGTATCTTTGGCCCGATCAAGGATTACGAATGCCTTTGCGGCAAATACAAGCGCATGAAATATCGCGGCGTCGTCTGCGAAAAATGCGGCGTTGAAGTCACGCTGCAAAAGGTGCGGCGTGAGCGGATGGGCCACATCGAACTGGCCGCCCCCGTCGCCCACATCTGGTTCCTGAAGTCGCTGCCCAGCCGCATCGGCCTGATGCTCGACATGACGCTGCGCGATCTGGAACGCATCCTTTACTTCGAAAACTACGTCGTCATCGAGCCGGGTCTGACCGACCTGACCTATGGCCAGTTGATGACCGAAGAAGATTATCTTGACGCGCAGGACCAGTATGGTGCCGACGCCTTCACCGCCAACATCGGCGCCGAAGCGATCCGCGAAATGCTGGCTGCCATCGACCTTGGCCCGCTGGCCGATCACCTTCGCGAAGAGCTGAAGGAAGCCACTGGCGAGCTGAAGCCGAAGAAGATCATCAAGCGTCTGAAGATCGTCGAGTCGTTCCTGGAATCCGGCAACCGCCCGGAATGGATGGTCTTGACCGTCCTTCCGGTCATCCCGCCGGAACTGCGCCCGCTGGTCCCGCTGGACGGTGGCCGCTTTGCGACCTCTGACCTGAACGACCTTTACCGCCGCGTCATCAACCGCAACAACCGTCTGAAGCGGCTGATCGAACTGCGCGCGCCCGACATCATCGTCCGCAACGAAAAGCGGATGCTGCAAGAGGCGGTCGACGCCCTCTTTGACAACGGCCGCCGGGGTCGCGTGATCACCGGCACGAACAAGCGGCCCCTCAAATCCCTCAGCGACATGCTGAAAGGCAAGCAGGGCCGCTTCCGTCAGAACCTTCTGGGCAAGCGCGTCGACTTCTCGGGCCGTTCGGTCATCGTGACCGGGCCGGAACTGAAACTGCACCAGTGCGGCCTGCCGAAGAAGATGGCGCTCGAACTTTTCAAGCCGTTCATCTACTCGCGGCTTGAGGCCAAGGGCCTTTCCAGCACCGTCAAGCAGGCGAAAAAGCTGGTGGAAAAGGAACGCCCCGAGGTTTGGGATATCCTGGATGAAGTCATCCGCGAACACCCAGTCCTGCTGAACCGTGCACCAACCCTGCACCGTCTGGGCATCCAGGCATTCGAACCGATCCTGATCGAAGGCAAGGCAATCCAGCTGCACCCGCTGGTCTGCGCCGCCTTCAACGCCGACTTCGACGGTGACCAGATGGCCGTCCACGTCCCGCTAAGCCTTGAGGCTCAGCTGGAAGCGCGCGTCCTGATGATGTCGACCAACAACGTGTTGTCGCCTGCAAACGGCAACCCGATCATCGTTCCGTCGCAGGACATGGTGCTTGGGCTTTACTACGTCACCATGGAACGCAAGGGCATGACCGGTGAAGGCATGGCCTTCTCGGACATCGACGAAGTCGAACATGCTCTGGCCGCCGGGGCCCTGCATCTGCACGCCAAGATTCAGGCCCGCCTGCGTCAGGTTGATGAGACCGGCAATATCATCTGGAAGCGGTTCGAGACCACGGCAGGCCGCCTGCGGCTTGGCAACATCATGCCGCTGAACGCCAAGGCTCCGTTTGACCTCGTCAACCGGCTCTTGCGGAAAAAGGACGTTCAGGCTGTCATCGACACCGTCTACCGCTACTGCGGCCAGAAAGAGTCGGTGATCTTCTGCGACCAGATCATGACCCTTGGCTTCCGTGAGGCCTTCCGCGCCGGTATTTCCTTCGGCAAGGACGACATGGTGATCCCGGATACCAAGTGGACCATCGTCAACGAGGTCAAGGACCAGGTTGCCGGCTTTGAACAGCAGTATCTCGACGGCCTGATCACTCAGGGCGAGAAATACAACAAGGTCGTCGACGCCTGGACCAAGTGCAACGACAAGGTGACCGAGGCCATGATGGCCACGATCTCGGCCATTCGCCATGATGCGAATGGGTCCGAACGTGAGCCGAACTCGGTCTACATGATGGCCCACTCGGGTGCCCGGGGTTCGGTCATCCAGATGAAGCAGTTGGGCGGCATGCGCGGCCTGATGGCCAAGCCCTCGGGCGAGATCATCGAGACGCCGATCATCTCGAACTTCAAGGAAGGTCTGACCGTTCTTGAATACTTCAACTCGACCCACGGCGCGCGGAAGGGTCTGTCGGACACCGCGCTCAAGACGGCGAACTCGGGCTATCTGACCCGCCGTCTGGTTGACGTGGCGCAAGACTGCATCGTGCGGTCGCATGACTGCGGCACCGAACAGTCGATCACCGCTTCGGCGGCGGTCAATGACGGTGAAGTCATCGTCCCGATGGGTGAACGTGTCCTTGGCCGAGTTGCGGCGGATGACGTTGTCATTCCGGCCACCGGCGAGGTCATCGTCAGCAAGGGCGAATTGATCGACGAACGCAGCGCCGACCTTATCAACGTGTCGGGCGTCGCCACCATGCGCATCCGCAGCCCGCTGACCTGTGAGGCCGAAGAGGGCGTCTGCGCGCTTTGCTACGGTCGCGATCTGGCGCGCGGGACCCTGGTCAACCAGGGCGAAGCGGTCGGCATCATCGCCGCTCAGTCGATCGGCGAACCCGGCACCCAGTTGACGATGCGGACGTTCCACATCGGCGGCGTGGCGCAGGGCGGTCAGCAGTCCTTCCTGGAAGCCAGCCAGGAAGGCAAGATCGAGTATCGCAACGGCAACATCCTGAAGAACGTGGCAGGCGAGCTCATCGTCGTCGGCCGCAACATGCAGATTGCCATTCTTGACGAGGCTGGCCAGGAACGGGCAGCCCACAAGCTGACCTATGGTGCCAAGTTGCACGTCAAGGAAGGCGAAACTGTCAAGCGCGGCACCAAGCTCTTCGAATGGGACCCCTTCACCCTGCCAGTCATCGCCGAAAAGACTGGTGTGGCACGGTTCAAGGACCTGATCGCTGGCATTTCGATGCGCGAAGATACCGACGACGCCACCGGCATGACGCAGAAGATCGTGTCTGACTGGCGGTCGGCGCCGAAGGGTGGCGATCTCAAGCCGGAAATCATCGTGATGGACCCCGCCACCGGCGACCCGGTCCGCAACGATGCTGGCGCGCCGATCAGCTATTCCATGTCGGTGGACGCCATTCTGTCGGTCGAAGACGGCCAGGAACTGCGGCCCGGCGACGTGGTGGCCCGTATCCCGCGCGAAGGCACCAAGACCAAGGACATCACCGGGGGTCTGCCCCGCGTGGCCGAATTGTTCGAAGCGCGCCGTCCGAAGGATCACGCGATCATCGCCGAAACCGATGGCTATGTCCGCTTTGGCAAGGACTACAAGAACAAGCGCCGCATCACCGTTGAACCGGTTGATGAGACGCTGACCGCCGTCGAATACATGATCCCCAAGGGCAAGCACATTCCGGTTCAGGAAGGCGACTTCGTCCAGAAGGGCGACTACATCATGGACGGCAACCCGGCTCCGCACGACATCCTGCGGATCCTCGGGATCGAGGCGCTTGCCAACTACATGATCGACGAAGTGCAGGACGTTTACCGTCTGCAGGGCGTGAAGATCAACGACAAGCACATCGAGGTGATCGTGCGGCAGATGCTGCAGAAGTTCGAAGTGCTTGACGGTGGCGATACCACGCTTCTGAAGGGCGAGCAGGTCGAGAAGGTCGAACTGGACGAAGAGAACCAGAAGGCGATCAAGCGTGGTGGCCGTGAGGCCAAGGCGGAACCGGTCCTTCTGGGCATCACCAAGGCCAGCTTGCAGACCCGCAGCTTCATCTCGGCGGCGTCCTTCCAGGAGACGACTCGCGTCCTCACCGAGGCTTCGGTGCAAGGCAAGCGCGACAAACTTCTTGGCCTGAAGGAAAACGTCATCGTCGGCCGGTTGATCCCGGCAGGCACCGGTGGCGCCACCAGCCGCGTCAAGAAGATCGCCGCCGACCGCGACCAGACGGTGATCGAAGCCCGCCGTTCGGACGCCGAAGCTGCAGCGGCGCTTGCCGCTCCGGTTGAGGTGATGGAAAGCGAGATCGACGCTGTCTTTGGTTCCGGCCTTGTTGACACGGTCGAAAGCCGCGACTGATCCGGCCAGACGGACACAACCTTGACCCCCGCCCGTCGCAAGACCGGCGGGGGTTTCTATTTGAGGATGGCCTCACGTCCGACCCATCCTGCGCCACTTCCCGATTGCGCTTTTCAAAAATACTCCCGCCGGAGGCTTTCCCGGCCTGCACCAGGCGACAAGTCCCGGTCGTCAAGTGCACAGAATGACCCAAACCGAGGCGCTTTCCCTTCCCCACGCCCGCTGATAGGCAAGATCTGGACATAAGGGATGTGATCTTGCCCATTTCGGAAAACCTGCGCGGCATCCTTTTGATGTGCGCGTCGATGGCGGCCTTCACCATCAACGACACCTTCATGAAATCGGTGACCGAAACCTTGCCGCTGTACCAGACCATCGGCCTTCGTGGCACGGTCGCCGTGGTGGGCCTTTCGATCCTTGCCATCGTCACCCATGCGTTCCGATTCCGCCCCTCTCGCCGGGACGCTGGGCTGATACTGCTGCGTTCGCTTGCCGATGTCGCGGCGACCATCCTTTTCCTTGAGGCACTGGTGCAGATGCCGCTTGCGAACCTGTCTGCCATCCTGCAGGCGCTGCCGCTTCTGATCACGCTTGGCGCGGCACTGGTCTACGGTGACCGGATCGGCTGGCGGCGCATGACGGCGATCCTTGTGGGACTGGTCGGGGTTCTGATGATCATCCGCCCGGGAACCGCCAGTTTTGACCACTGGGCGCTGCTTGGTGTGGGCTCGGTCCTTTGCGTGGTCGTCCGCGACCTATCCGTCCGGCCAATTCAGGGTGCCGTGCCCTCGGCCCTGGTTGCCCTTGGGGCGGCCGTGGGTGTGACCGCGATGGGGTGGGTCGGAACGGGCCTGCAAGGTTGGAGCGAACCGTCCGCATCGGAACTGCTGCACGTCTTGTTTGCCGGGCTGTTTCTGATCGTGGGCTACTTGACATCGGTCATGGCCATGCGCCACGGCGACATCGGGATTGTGGCTCCGTTCCGCTATACATCGCTGCTTTGGGCAATCATGCTGGGCCTGCTGGTGTTCGGCGATTTGCCGGACGGCTGGACCTTGTTCGGTGCGGCGATCGTCATCGGCGCTGGACTGTTTACCTTTTGGCGCGAACGGACGCTGAGAAGTGCTGCGCGGCAGCAACAATCGCCAAAATGATCTTGTGCTGTCATTGCGATGTGAAGAAGGTTCCGGCACAGACAGTCGTCGCCAGAACGTGCCCATTTGCCGGGCCGAAGCCTTGCCGGGGAGTGACAAATGCCAAGCCGTGATCTGCTTATTCGGGCATGGTTTGTGTCACTTGCCGTGTCGGCCGTAGTATTTTCCGCGTTTCCCGAGGTTGATCAGGCTGCAAGTCGAATGTTTTGGGACGGAGTGGCGTTTCCGTTTGCCAAAGATCCCCTTCTCCAGATGCTGCGCGAGGTAGTCTGGTTCCTTTCACTGGCCACAGTGCTGGCTGCCGTAGTCGGGCTGATCATCGCCATCGTGACCGGGCGAACGGTTGCTTACCTGTCCGCCCGTTGCTGGGCCTTCCTTCTGACCGTAAACCTTCTTGGCCCCGGACTTGTGGTCAACGCCGGTCTGAAGTCCTATTGGGGCAGGGCGCGGCCGGATCAGATTGAAGCATTCGGTGGAGTGAAGACTTTTACTCCGGCTCTCATCCCATCGGATCAGTGCATGTCGAACTGCAGTTTTACCTCTGGAGAGGCGGCATCTTCGATGGCGCTGGCTATTGCGGTACTCCTGTTCGCTCACAGGCTGCAGGGGCGTCTTTCCGTGTGGTCGATCCTTGCAGCGTCTATCCTTGCCCTGGTTGGCAGTGGTCTGCGCATTGCTTTCGGGCGCCACTTCTTGTCGGATGTGCTGTTTTCGTGGTTGATCGTTGTTGGCGTTGCGTTGGCGATCGGCCCCATCTTCCTAAGGCCGAGGCTGCCGTCGCCTGCGTTAAAGCCAGATGCAGGAACCCCTTCCGAAGCATAGACTCTTGGCAAGGATGTTCGGACTCTGGCGCCCCCGCGCCTCGTGTTGACACCCCCCCTGATTCCCCCTATACGCCCGCCATCCGGCTCTCCCGTCATGACGGGGGAATTGGGTCAGAGCGCTTGTAGTGGTCATGATCCGGGCTAACGCCCCGATCCTCTGGAAATCCACCGCAGCATCCCCGCCAAGGGGGTGGATGCGGTGTTCGTGTTTTGCGATGGGCGCAAGGCACAGTCGAGAAGCGGCGCCCCTTACGGCTTAGGGGGCGAGTATCGAAACGAGGAACGTGAATGCCGACGATTCAACAGCTGATCCGGAAGCCCCGGGAAGCGAACGTGCGGAAGTCCAAGTCGCAGCACCTGGAATCCTGCCCGCAAAAGCGTGGGGTTTGCACCCGCGTCTACACCACCACCCCGAAAAAGCCGAACTCGGCAATGCGGAAAGTCGCCAAGGTGCGTCTGACCAACAGCTTCGAGGTCATCTGCTACATTCCGGGTGAAAAGCACAACCTTCAGGAACACTCGGTCGTCCTGATCCGTGGCGGTCGTATCAAAGACTTGCCGGGTGTGCGTTACCACATCCTTCGCGGTGTTCTGGATACCCAGGGCGTCAAAGAACGTCGTCAGCGTCGTTCGAAATACGGCGCCAAGCGTCCGAAGTGAGGAAATAGAAAATGTCACGTCGTCACGCCGCTGAAAAGCGCGATATCCTGCCCGACGCCAAGTATGGTGACCGGGTTTTGACCAAATTCATGAACAACCTGATGCTCGACGGCAAAAAGTCGGTCGCTGAAGGTATCGTTTATGGCGCACTCGAGCGGGTTCAGACCCGTCTTAAGCGCGCTCCGATCGAGTGCTTCCACGAAGCGCTTGAGAACGTAAAACCCTCGGTTGAGGTTCGCTCGCGCCGCGTTGGCGGTGCGACCTACCAGGTCCCCGTCGAAGTTCGCACCGAACGCCGTGAGGCGCTGGCGATCCGCTGGCTGATCATCGCGGCGCGCAAGCGCAACGAGAACACCATGGAAGAGCGTCTGGCCGCCGAGCTGTCGGATGCCGTGCAGAACCGCGGCACCGCCGTGAAAAAGCGCGAAGACACCCACAAGATGGCCGACGCGAACAAAGCGTTCAGCCATTACCGCTGGTAAGAGGGCATCATGGCACGCGAATATCCGCTGACACGCTACCGAAACTTCGGGATCATTGCCCATATCGACGCGGGCAAGACCACGACCACGGAACGTATCCTTTACTACACCGGCAAGTCCCACAAGATCGGCGAAGTCCATGACGGCGCCGCGACGATGGACTGGATGGAGCAAGAGCAGGAACGCGGGATCACGATCACCTCGGCTGCGACGACCACCTTCTGGGAACGGACGATTGATCCGGGCCTGGAACATGCGCGCGTCGACAAGTTCCGCTTCAACATCATCGACACCCCCGGCCACGTCGACTTTACCATCGAAGTCGAACGCTCGCTGGCCGTGCTTGACGGTGCTGTCGTCCTTCTGGACGGCAACGCCGGTGTGGAACCGCAGACCGAAACCGTCTGGCGTCAGGCTGACCGCTACAAGGTTCCGCGGATCGTGTTCGTCAACAAGATGGACAAGACCGGCGCCGACTTCTTCAAATGCGTCCGCATGATCAAGGACCGGACCGGCGCGAATGCCGTGCCCGTGGCCCTGCCGATCGGCGCTGAAGACAAGCTGGAAGGCATCATCGACCTCGTGACCATGGAAGAATGGGTCTATGAGGGCGAAGATCTGGGCGCATCCTGGGTGCGTCAGCCGATCCGTGCCAGTCTTCAGGCTGAAGCCGACGAATGGCGCCTGAACCTGCTGGAAACGGCAGTCGGTCAGGACGACGCCGCGATGGAAGCCTATCTGGAAGGCAACGAGCCGGACGCCGATACGCTGCGCGCCCTGATCCGCAAGGGCACGCTCGCCATCGACTTCATCCCGGTTTTTGCAGGCTCGGCCTTCAAGAACAAGGGTGTTCAGCCGCTTTTGAACGCCGTCATCGATTATCTGCCCTCGCCGCTGGACGTGCCTGCCTACGAAGGCTTCGCGCCGGGCGACGAGACGGAAACCCGCAACATTTCGCGGTCGGCCGATGACAACCAGCCCTTCTCGGGCCTGGCGTTCAAGATCATGAACGACCCCTTCGTCGGCTCTTTGACCTTCACCAGGATCTATTCGGGCAAGCTGGCCAAGGGCGACGCGATGCTGAACGCGACCAAGCAGCGCAAAGAGCGCGTTGGCCGCATGATGATGATGCACGCCATCGACCGCGAGGAAATCTCCGAAGCTTTCGCCGGCGACATCATCGCGCTTGGCGGGCTGAAGGAAACCACCACGGGCGACACGCTTTGTGATCCGGCTCAGCCCGTCGTTCTTGAAACCATGACCTTCCCGACCCCGGTGATCGAGATTGCCGTGGAACCGAAGACCAAGGCCGACCAGGAAAAGATGGGCATCGCGCTTGCCCGTCTGGCTGCCGAAGACCCGTCCTTCCGGGTGGAAACTGATCAGGAATCCGGTCAGACCATCATGAAGGGCATGGGCGAACTTCACCTTGATATCCTCGTCGACCGCATGCGTCGCGAGTTCAAGGTCGAAGCGAATATCGGTGCCCCGCAGGTGGCCTACCGCGAGACGATCAGCCGCGAGCACGAGATCGACTACACGCACAAAAAACAGACCGGTGGTACCGGCCAGTTTGCGCGTATCAAGTTGATCATCTCGCCGACCGAACCGGGCGAAGGCTATTCCTTCGAATCGAAGGTCGTTGGTGGTGCGGTGCCGAAGGAATATATCCCCGGCGTCGAAAAGGGCATCAAGTCGGTCATGGACTCTGGTCCGCTGGCTGGCTTCCCGGTCATCGACTTCAAGGTGACGCTGATCGACGGCGCGTACCATGATGTTGACTCCAGCGTGCTTGCCTTCGAAATCGCGGCCCGTGCGGCGATGCGCGACGGTCTGAAAAAGGCCGGTGCGAAATTGCTGGAACCGATCATGAAAGTCGAAGTCGTCACCCCGGAAGAATACACCGGCGGCGTCATCGGCGACCTGACCTCGCGTCGGGGCATGATCAACGGCCAGGACAGCCGCGGCAACGCGAATGCCATCGCCGGCATGGCGCCTTTGGCCAACATGTTCGGCTACATCAACACGCTGCGGTCAATGACGAGCGGTCGGGCCACGTTCTCGATGGAGTTTGACCATTACGACACGGTTCCGGAAAACCTGAGCCTCGAGATCCAGAAGAAGTACGCTTAACCGGTGTGGCGGGTAGCTTGAATTTCGGAAACGAAATTCAAGCCGTAACCCCGCCCTACCATCCCGTAGGATGGGGTTCGACCCCGCCGACACCGAAAACTGAATGAGGAGTGACCCTGATGGGCAAGGCAAAGTTTGAACGGAATAAACCGCACGTCAACATCGGCACGATCGGCCACGTTGACCACGGCAAGACGACGCTGACGGCGGCGATCACCAAGTATTTCGGTGAATTCAAGGCCTATGACCAGATCGACGGCGCTCCGGAAGAGCGGGCTCGTGGCATCACGATCTCGACCGCGCATGTGGAATACGAGACCACGGCACGTCACTACGCCCACGTCGACTGCCCCGGCCACGCCGACTACGTCAAGAACATGATCACCGGTGCTGCCCAGATGGACGGCGCGATCCTGGTCTGTGCCGCGTCCGACGGCCCGATGCCGCAAACGCGCGAGCACATCCTGCTGGGTCGCCAGGTCGGCATTCCCTACATGGTCGTCTATCTGAACAAGATCGACCTCGTGGATGACGAAGAACTGCTGGAACTGGTCGAGATGGAAGTGCGCGAGCTTCTGTCGTCCTACGAATACCCCGGCGACGACATTCCGATCATCAAGGGCTCGGCCCACCAGGCGATGATCGGCGAGCGTCCGGACATCGGCGAAAACTCCATCCGCGAGCTGATGGCTGCGGTTGACAGCTACATCCCGACCCCGACCCGCATGGTCGACCTGCCGTTCCTGCTGCCGATCGAAGACGTGTTCTCGATCTCGGGCCGCGGCACGGTTGTCACCGGCCGGATCGAGCGTGGCGTGATCAACGTCGGCGACGAAGTTGAAATCGTCGGCATCCGCGACACCAAAAAGTCGATCTGCACCGGTGTGGAAATGTTCCGCAAGCTCTTGGATCGTGGCGAGGCTGGCGACAACGTCGGCATCCTCTTGCGCGGTATCGACCGTGAAGGCGTGGAACGTGGTCAAGTGCTGTGCAAGCCAAAGTCGGTGATGCCGCACACCAAGTTCGAGGCCGAGGCCTATATCCTGACCAAGGAAGAAGGCGGCCGCCACACCCCGTTCTTCGCCAACTACCGCCCGCAGTTCTACTTCCGCACGACGGACGTCACCGGGACCGTGCAGTTGCCGGAAGGCACTGAAATGGTGATGCCGGGCGACAACCTGAAGTTCGTGGTCGAGCTGATCGCCCCGATCGCGATGGAAGAAAAACTGCGCTTCGCCATCCGCGAAGGCGGCCGCACCGTCGGTGCAGGCGTCGTCGCGAAAATCATCGCGTAAGCGACTTGAACTCCCGGAGGGTGGGCTGTAAGAGCCCACCCTCCGAAGCCGAACGACAGTCTAACGAAACAGAACCTCTCGGGTGGGAAACATGTCCTGCGCCGATGTTCTAAAAGGAAAAATGTGATGCAAGGTCAAACCATCCGCATCCGCCTGCGCGCCTTCGATTACCGTGTGCTGGATGCCAGCACTCAGGAAATCGTCAACACGGCGAAACGCACCGGTGCCACCGTTCGCGGGCCGATCCCGCTGCCCAACAAGATCGAGAAGTTCACGGTTCTCCGTGGTCCGCACATCGACAAGAAGTCGCGCGACCAGTGGGAAATCCGGACGCACAAGCGTCTTCTCGACATCGTAGACCCGACCCCGCAGACTGTGGACGCGCTGATGAAGCTCGACCTGGCCGCCGGCGTCGACGTCGAAATCAAAGTGTAAGGAGCGAAAACCATGCGCTCTGGCGTTATTGCAAAGAAGCTGGGCATGACCCGGCTGTTCATGGCCGATGGCAAGCAGGTTCCGGTGACGGTTCTGCAGCTGGACAGCCTTCAGGTCGTCGCCCAACGCACCAATGACAAGGACGGCTATACCGCTGTCCAGCTTGGTGCCGGTGTGGCCAAGGCCAAACGGACCACTGCCGCGCAACGCGGTCACTTCGCCCGTGCGAACGTGGCCCCCAAGCGCAAGATCGCGGAATTCCGCGTCACCCCGGATTGTCTGATCGAAGTGGGCGCGGAAATCACCGCCGACCATTACCTTGCAGGGCAGTTCGTTGACGTTGCGGGTACCTCGGTTGGTAAGGGTTTCCAGGGCGCGATGAAGCGGCACAACTTCGGCGGCCTTCGGGCGTCGCATGGTGTGTCGGTTTCGCACCGTTCGCACGGCTCGACCGGCCAGTGCCAGGACCCCGGCAAGGTGTTCAAGGGCAAGAAGATGGCTGGCCACATGGGCGCTGTCCGCACGACCACGCAGAACCTGCAGGTTGTCCGCACCGACGTTGACCGTGGCCTGATCATGATCAAGGGCGCTGTCCCCGGATCGAAGGGTGGCTGGGTCACCATCAAGGACGCAGTGAAGAAGCCTGAAGCCAAGGATGCTCCGCGTCCCGCCGCGATCCGGGTTCTTGCTGCTGCTCCGGTTGCCGAAGTGGCCGCCGAAGGGGGTGAAGCATGAAACTCGATGTGATCAAACTTGACGGCGGCAAAGCCGGTTCCGTGACCTTGGACGAAGCGCTGTTTGGCCTTGAGCCGCGCGCCGACATCCTGCACCGCGTGGTGCGCTGGCAGCGGGCCCGCATGCAGGCCGGAACCCACTCGACCCTGACCCGGGCCGAGGTTTCGTACTCGACCAAGAAGATCTATCGCCAGAAGGGCACCGGCGGCGCACGCCACGGTTCCAAGAAGGCCCCGATCTTCCGTCACGGTGGTGTTGTCAAAGGCCCGCAGCCGCGCAGCCATGCCCATGACCTGCCGAAGAAGTTCCGCGCCCTTGGGCTGCGGCACGCTTTGTCGGCCAAGTTCAAGGCGGGTGAGCTGGTGATCCTGGACGTGGCGACCCTCGCCGATGCCAAGACCGGCCAACTTGCCAAGATGAAGTCGGAGTTGGGTTGGAAGCGCGTTCTGGTCATCGACGGCGCGTCGGTTGACGCGAACTTCGCTCTGGCCGCCCGCAACCTGGAAGGCATGGACATCCTGCCGACCATGGGCGCGAACGTCTACGACATCCTGAAGCGTGATACGCTGGTCATCACCAAGGCCGGTATCGAAGCCCTGGAGGCGCGTTTGAAATGAGCAAAGCACCGAAAAGCGCCGTGGCTGTGAAGCCCGAGCATTACGACGTGATCCGCCGCCCGATCATCACCGAAAAGGCCACCATGGCCTCCGAGGCGGGTGCGGTGGTGTTTCAGGTCGCGATGGACAGCACCAAGCCCGAGATCAAGGAAGCCGTCGAGGCGATCTTTGGTGTCAAGGTGAAGGCCGTCAACACGACCATCACCAAAGGCAAGGCCAAAAAGTTCCGCGGTCGCGCAGGCGAGCGTTCGGACAAAAAGAAGGCCTATGTCATGCTGGAAGACGGTCAGACGATCGACGTGTCGACTGGCCTTTGAGCGCGAGTCGGGCTGAAGCCCGACCTACAGAAAGAGCGAGCCCCTGCCGAAAGGCGGGGGCTTTTTTAGTTTGAGGTATTCGGTCTTCTGGTGTAGCTTCAGGCAAAGACTGATGGAGAGCATTTAGTTGAAGAACTATTTGATCGGAGCTCTAATTTGTCTCGTAGCAGCCTTGGCTTACGGCATCGAGCCGGTTCAGCGAATGGTAAACGAGGCAGTGAACCGAGGCACCTTGAGGGGTGTTGAAAAATGCATGGACTACTCGAAGAGCGAGCTCCTCTCTAAGGATGCCGTCAAAGCATCATGCATTGAGGCATTCCAAAAGCGGCTATACCTCCCAGACCTTGCTACGGGCAAAGCTGGTCCGCGAGCAGACTGGGGAAAGGTGGGCTGGGAGGGAGTCCTTGAAAACAAGACTTCTGACCATGTGACGACTTGGATTCAGATTGGCGTGAGCATCTACGACAAGGACGGAAAAGAGCAGGAGGTCTTCGCCGAAACACCTATCTGGATTGACCCAATGGGCGAAGCGAAGTTCCAAGTTGAACTTCCTGACCTTAAGCCAGAACAGCTTGATGCCATCGAGTTCTGTGAACTTGATGACCAAGCTCCAAAAGCATGCATGGCATGGGGTGTTTCAGATATGATGGGACTGACCATCTGATCTAATGGAATGACATTAGTCCTGATTCCTTGTTGGACGCTCGTGCGCTGTGCCGCAAGAATCCCACCTTCCCCCATTGCCCCCCCCATCCCCTTCTGCTAATCCCTCGCCACGCCAGAAGCCCCGGATTCGTCCGGGGCTCTTGGTTTGTTCGTTCCCGATGCAGCCGCAGGAGGAAAGGACACCAAATCGGGGATCTTCGGAGCCCTTCACCGCCGGGTGGCAACACCTGTGCAAGCAAACGGAAGACAGGAAACATGGCACTCAAGTCGTATAAGCCGACGACGCCTGGCCAGCGAGGGCTGGTTCTGATCGACCGTTCGGAGCTGTGGAAAGGCCGTCCGGTCAAAGCCCTTACCGAGGGTTTGAACCGTACCGGTGGCCGCAACAACACCGGACGTATCACGATGTGGCACCAGGGCGGGGGCGCAAAGCGTCTTTACCGGGTGGTCGATTTCAAGCGTCGCAAGTTCGACATCGCAGCGGTTGTCGAGCGGATCGAATATGATCCGAACCGCACCGCTTTCATCGCTTTGGTCAAATACGCCGATGGCGAGCTGGCCTATATCCTTGCCCCGCAGCGCCTTGGCGTTGGTGACAGCGTCATTGCTGGTGCCAAAACCGACGTAAAGCCGGGCAACGCCATGCCGTTCAGCGGCATGCCGATCGGCACGATCGTCCACAACGTCGAGCTGAAGCCCGGCAAGGGCGGCCAGCTGGCCCGTGCGGCTGGGACCTATGCCCAGTTCGTCGGCCGTGATGGGTCCTATGCTCAGATCCGCCTGTCCTCGGGCGAACTGCGGATGGTCCGTCAGGAATGCATGGCCACCATCGGTGCCGTGTCGAACCCGGACAACTCGAACCAGAACTTCGGTAAAGCCGGACGCATGCGCCACAAGGGCATCCGCCCGACGGTCCGCGGCGTCGCGATGAACCCGATCGACCACCCGCATGGCGGCGGCGAAGGCCGTACCTCGGGCGGCCGTCACCCGGTTACCCCGTGGGGCAAGGGCACCAAGGGCAACAAGACGCGCAAGCCGAAGGCTTCGGATGCACTGATCGTGCGCTCGCGTCACGCCAAGAAGAAAGGGCGCTAATCCATGGCACGTTCCATCTGGAAGGGCCCGTTCGTCGACGGTTACGTCCTGAAGAAGGCCGAAAAGGCCAAGGCCGGTGGCAAAGCCGAAGTGATCAAGATCTGGTCGCGTCGTTCCACCATCCTGCCGCAGTTCGTTGGTCTGACCTTTGCGGTCTACAACGGCAAAAAGCACATCCCGGTCAACGTGACCGAGGACATGATTGGCCAGAAGTTCGGTGAATATTCGCCGACGCGGACCTATTACGGTCACGCGGCCGACAAGAAAGCGAAGAGGAAGTAAGCCATGGGTAAGGACAACAATCCGCGCCGCGCGGCTGACAACGAAGCAATGGCTATCTTGCGCATGCTTAAAACTTCGCCGCAGAAACTGAACCTCGTCGCCGGTCTGATCCGGGGCAAGAAGGTGGACAAGGCGCTTGCCGACCTCACCTTCTCCAAGCGCCGCATCGCGGGTGACGTGAAGAAATGCCTGCAGTCGGCGATTGCCAACGCGGAAAACAACCACAACCTCGACGTGGACAGCCTGATCGTGGCGGAAGCCTGGGTCGGCAAAAACCTGGTGATGAAGCGTGGCCGCCCGCGTGCGCGTGGCCGGTTCGGCAAGATCATGAAGCCGTTCTCTGAAATCACCATCAAGGTCCGTCAAACCGGGGAGTCCGCATAATGGGTCAGAAGGTCAATCCGATCGGTATGCGCCTCCAGGTCAACCGCACCTGGGACAGCCGCTGGTTCGCTCAATCGAAAGACTTCGGCAATCTTCTGCTGGAAGACTTGCGTATGCGTGAGTTCATCCACAAGGATCTCAAGCAGGCCGGCATCAGCCGCGTGATCATCGAACGTCCGCACAAAAAGTGCCGTGTGACCATTCACACCGCACGTCCGGGCGTGATCATCGGCAAGAAGGGCGCGGACATCGAGACGCTTCGCAAGAAGCTGACCGTGTTCACCAAGTCCGAACTGCACCTCAACATCGTTGAAGTGCGCAAGCCGGAACTGGACGCCCAGCTGGTCGCTGAATCCATCGCCCAGCAGATGGAACGCCGTGTGTCCTTCCGTCGCGCCATGAAGCGTGGCGTGCAGAACGCAATGCGGATCGGTGCGCTTGGCATCCGTGTGAACGTCGCCGGCCGTCTTGGCGGCGCCGAAATCGCCCGGACCGAATGGTACCGCGAAGGCCGCGTGCCGTTGCATACCTTGCGCGCCGACATCGACTATGCGCTGTCCGAAGCCGAGACCCCCTACGGGATCATCGGTGTGAAGGTCTGGATCTTCAAAGGCGAAATCCTTGAGCATGATCCGCAGGCCCATGATCGTCGTCTTGCCGAAGCGGCTGACGGCCCGGCCCCCCGTGGTCCGCGCCGCGACCGCGACCGCGCGTAAGGAGTTCATCAGATGCTGCAACCAAAGCGCACAAAATTCCGCAAGATGCACAAAGGCCGTATCCATGGCGAAGCCAAGGGTGGGTTCCTGATCAACTTCGGCTCCTTCGCCCTCAAAGCGACCGAGCCTGAGCGTGTCACCGCGCGGCAGATCGAAGCGGCCCGCCGCGCGATCACCCGCCACATGAAGCGTCAGGGCCGGGTATGGATCCGGATTTTCCCGGACGTTCCGGTCTCGGCCAAGCCCGTCGAAGTTCGTATGGGTAAAGGCAAAGGCTCCACCGACTACTGGGCGGCCAAGGTCAAACCCGGCCGGATCATGTTCGAAATCGACGGCGTGTCCGACGAAATCGCGCGTGAGGCCCTGCGTCTGGGCGCGATGAAACTCCCGGTCACCACCCGCGTCGTGGCCAAGGAAGACTGGTAAGGCTTTGCCGCAAGGCAAAGCCAGTGCGGTGTAGCGGATTTCAACGAAATTCGCGGGCCGTCACCCGGTTCAGAAACAAGCCCCCGCTGGAAACGGCGGGGGCTTTGATGTTTACGTTGGTTCTGCTCTACGTATGCGACCGAGGCAAAACTGATGCAAACACGGACTTTCTGCTTCCTTTCTGCTCTTCTGCTCATGGTCGCCACTTCTGCAGAGGCGGATCATCTCCGTTTCGAAGGTGATTGGGTGGCTGGTCAGCCTGTATCGGCAGGCATTTCCAGCGAAAGCGGCTGGGAAGCTGCTGAGTTGGTCGAAGGTGGGGTCGTTTCTATTGCAGGGCATCAGCTTGCTCTGCCGGATGGGGTGACCTGCTTGATTGGTGCCATGAGCATCGACACTTGGCACAATGATGTGGAACACTTTGGCTCTGGCGGGGGAAATTGGTCAGATATTGGTCTGAGTCCAATCGGCGGGGACAATTATCCCATCTTCCGCCATGCACTTGATTGCGGTGGCACCGGACCGTTCAATCTGATCCATGAGGGTGACCCTTCCTTTCTGCTGTTGGAATTTGACGGCCGCGTGTTTGTGCCTCTGGTCAGGCCAAATTCTTCCGATGTGATCGGCTGATGGCGCTGCGCTTTCTTGGGGCAGTTGTCCACTTTGCACCTTTATGAAAGGCCTGATAGGGCTACGCAGACACCTCCTTTGGATACACGCTATGCCCCAAATCACCTCCCTCTTCGTCACCCGCCTCTACCGCGCCGGTCTCAATGACCTTGCAAAGAAGAAGGTCGACTACGCCGAACTGCACAAGACCTGCGACATGGTGGCCGAGGATGACGAGGCCGGTCAGCAGTGGTGCGAAGACAACGGCTATCCCGGCTACACCTCCTATGCCTCCTTGGATGACCTGCCCTGGCGGATGCCGATCTTCGGTGATCTGGAAAAGGCGCTGGACAAGCACGTCGCCGCCTTCTGCAAGGACCTCGGCTTCGACCTTGGCGACAAGAAGCTCAAGTGCAATTCGCTCTGGATCAACATCCTGCCCGAAGGCGGCACCCACGCCAGCCACATCCACCCGCATTCGGTGATCTCGGGCACGACCTATGTCGCGATGCCGGAAGGCACCTCGGCGCTGAAGCTGGAGGACCCCCGCCTGCCGATGATGATGCTGGCCCCCGTCCCCCTGAAAACCGCGCCGCAAGAGCTGCAGCGCTTCGTCTACGTCAAACCCGCGGTGGGCGAGGTCCTCCTCTGGGAAAGCTGGCTCCGCCACGAAGTCCCGATGAACATGTCCGAAGAAGAGCGGATCTCGGTCAGCTTCAACTATGGGTGGGCGTGAGGCGGGTTGAAAAGGTATAGTTTCTATCCTATATTGCCCCATGGAGTTCGAGTTCGACCCAGCCAAAAGCGCCGCCAACAGGGACAAGCACGGCATCGACTTCGTCGAAGCTCAGGTGTTGTGGCGGGATGGTGGGCTGGCCGACGCTCCGGTCGCATCGGATGGCGAGCCGCGCTTCCTGGCGATCGGTCGGATCGGCGGCAAGCACTGGACGGCGGTCTGCACTCTTCGCGGTGAGGTGGTGCGGATCATCTCGGTCAGGCGGGCGCGAAAAACGGAGGTGATGTTCTATGACGGCGCGTGAAACGATTACGACCGAAGAGTTCGACGAAATGTTCGACAACGGCGAGGACATCAGCGCCTATGTCGATTGGTCCAAGGCCCGTCGCCCCAATCAGGAGGCGCGGCGGGTGAACGTGGACTTCCCGGCCTGGATGGTGCGCGACCTCGACAAGGAGGCCGGTCGGCTGGGCGTCACGCGGCAGTCGCTGATCAAGATGTGGATTGCGGAGAAGTTGGGGTAGGCTGCGCCACGAGGTGCCGATGAACATGTCCGAGGAAGAGCGGATCTCGGTCAGCTTCAACTATGGGTGGGCTTAGGGTGGGATTTCTTTAGCTATTTCTGAGGCCTCGTTTCACCACTCGTAGTCCCGGCCACGCCACCAGACGCGTCCATCAAAATCGACAAAATAGCCGAGTTGCGATCCCCGTAGTTGCCAAAGATCAACGTCCGGAAGGTCATCCTTGAGCGGCCGAGCCGAAACTTCTTCCAGCCACTTGAGTTTTGGCGCTTCAAACGCAAACCAAGCAAAATCGGCGCCGGTCAAATCCTCGGTCCACCGGAAGCCATAATCGAGAAGTTCTTCTGATATCGACGACAAGTCCATGTGATTCATTGCCTGAATCACCAGAATTTCTCCGTCGAAAGTTGGGCACCCCAGCCGTTCATCGTCTCGAATCCAAGGTAAAACGTTGGATATGACGAAACGCCAACCATCTTGGTTGATTTCCTGACGCACATTCGTCCTAAGAATGAGCTTGTACATTCCGCGCGCGATGAGGGCCATGGTCAGTCCCTCGCAATGCGCCGCAGGTGCGCCCGCACTTGTTTCGAGTTCCGGCAGTCCGATGGCGTGCCTGCAAGGAACACTGTGCCGTGGATAGTTGAGAATGCGTAGTGCCCGGCTCGATGTCGCACCGCCAGAACCTCGATACCTACCGAACCGAAGATCGCACGATAATCGCGTTCGACTTTACGCATTCTGGCCTCCCCTCTTGGCGCGTTGCGCTCTCAAGGAGTGGGCAGGCTCCCAGATTGCGGAGCCGGGCTCCTTGATTTCGATGTCGCGCCATGCGTTTCGACTGGTGTTGGCGGCAACTTTCCTTGCCCATTCAGATGGAGAATAGCGGCCGCTCTCATCTTCAAGCCGTCCATCTCGTACTACCGCAAAATGGTGTTGACCGCCATATTGCATGCGGGTCTTGGTTCCTGATGGCAAGGTGAGCTCCTTCCACTTCATTGGCCTTTCGAGGAGCTCAGCAAGATCGAGTTCTTCTGCGATACGGAGCCGTTCTTCCACTTCTTCGACGTAGTCAGGGAAATACTTGCGATAGAAGTCGATGGATCTTGCGCCGAACAGTCGGTTGGTTGTTCCGCCAAGGTTCCGCTCCAAGAAGTCCATGATCTGCTCTTCAGCGAAGGCTGTGACATCAAGTCCTCCGTCACTAAACCTGACCAAGTCATCGTAGAGCTCTTTGGGGAAGGGGATGTAGATTGATGAAGTAGGCATTGTCAGTCTCCTATGCGTCTACCAGATATCATAGCTTCAGAGACATTTCTAGTCAATATCAGATCATGTCGCGAAAATAGTGCTCGAGTGCGCACCCCCCCAACTTCCCCCTTGCCCCCCACGCCCTTCCCCCCTATACGACGCCATCCAGCGATTCCGGGCCTCCGGATTCGTCGGTTTGTCATTGATCCGCCAGATCAACGGTAACCTCAAAAGGGGCCGTCTGGCGATTGTGGAAAAGGAAGCGGCATGAAAGCCGAAGAACTGAAGTCGAAAACGCCGGACCAGCTGCGCGACAGCCTGGTTCAGCTCAAGAAAGAATCGTTCAACCTGCGCTTCCAGCAGGCGACGAACCAGCTTGAGAACACCGCCCGCATGCGTGCCGTCCGTCGTGACGTTGCCCGCATCAAGACGGTGCTGGTTCAAAAAGCCGCTGACGCTGCGAAGTAAGGGGAAAACAAATGCCAAAACGTATCCTGACGGGCACCGTCACCTCGGACAAGAACGAGCAGACGATCACCGTTTCCGTCGAGCGCCGCTTCAAGCACCCGCTGCTGCAGAAGACCGTGCGTAAGTCGAAGAAATACCGCGCTCACGATGCGGACAACGCCTTCAAGGTCGGCGACACCGTGCGCATTCAGGAATGCGCGCCGATCTCGAAAACCAAACGCTGGACGGTGGTGGTCGAAGCTTCGGCTTGATTCACTTTCCGTTTTTATCGAAACCCCAGGGGCATTCCCTGAAGGTCGGGAGACTTTCAAATGATCCAGATGCAGACGAATCTGGATGTGGCTGACAACTCCGGCGCTCGCCGAGTTCAGTGCATCAAGGTTCTTGGCGGTTCGCACCGCCGTTATGCTTCCGTCGGCGACATCATCGTGGTGTCGGTCAAGGAAGCCATTCCCAAAGGCCGCGTGAAGAAGGGTGACGTGCGTAAAGCCGTTGTCGTTCGCACCGCCAAGGAAGTTCGCCGTGAAGACGGCACCACCATCCGTTTCGACCGTAACGCCGCCGTCATCCTGAACAACCAGGGCGAACCGGTCGGCACCCGTATCTTCGGGCCGGTCGTGCGCGAGCTGCGTGCCAAGAACTTCATGAAGATCATCTCGCTGGCTCCGGAGGTGCTCTGATGGCTGCCAAACTTAAAAAGGGTGACACGGTCGTCGTGCTTACCGGCAAGGACAAGGGCCAGAAGGGCGAGATTTCGTCCGTCAACCCGGATGCGAACAAGGCCGTTGTCGACGGGCTGAACATGGCGATCCGCCATACCAAGCAGTCGGCCAACAGCCAGGGCGGCCGCGTGCCCAAGGCAATGCCGATCGACCTGTCGAACCTTGCCATTCTGGACAAGAACGGCAAAGCGACCCGCGTCGGCTTCCGCATGGAAGAGGGCAAGAAGGTTCGTTTCGCCAAGACCACCGGGGAGGCGATCTGATGCTTGATCAAGCCGCATACACGCCGCGCCTGAAGGCTGCCTACAAAGGCACCATCCGCCCGGCGATGAAGGAAGAGTTTTCCTACAAGAACGACATGATGATCCCGCGCCTGTCGAAGATCGTCCTGAACATGGGCGTCGGTGAAGCCGTCAAGGACACCAAGAAGGTCAAGCAGGCCGCCGAGGAACTGTCCCTGATCGCCGGTCAGAAAGCCGTCATCACCAAGGCCAAGAAGTCGATTGCCGGCTTCCGCGTCCGTGAAGAAATGCCGCTGGGCTGCAAAGTCACGCTGCGTGGCGACAAGATGTACGAATTCCTCGATCGCCTGATCAACGTGGCTCTGCCCCGCGTCCGCGACTTCCGCGGCGTGAAAGGCAGCAGCTTTGACGGCAATGGCAACTATGCCATGGGCCTGAAAGAGCAAATCGTGTTCCCGGAAATCAACTTCGACAAGGTCGACGAAGTTCTGGGGATGGACATCATCATCTGCACCAACGCGAAGACCGACGCAGAAGCCAAGGCGCTGTTGAAGCATTTCAACATGCCCTTCACGTCGTAAGCGCGAGGAACAAAGATATGGCAAAGAAATCCATGGTGAACCGCGAAGTAAAGCGGGCCGCGCTGGTGAAGCGTCATGCTTCCAAGCGGGCTGCGCTGAAAGCGGTGATCAACGACCAGGCGAAACCGGTGGAAGATCGCTTCAAGGCGACCCTGAAACTGGCCCAGCTGCCCCGCAATTCGTCGGCTGTCCGGTTGCACAACCGCTGCCAGCTGACGGGCCGCCCGCATGCGTATTACCGCAAGCTTAAACTCAGCCGTATCATGCTGCGTGATCTCGCCTCGTTTGGCCAGATCCCCGGCATGGTCAAGTCCAGCTGGTAAGGAGGACCGGATATGATGATGAACGATCCTATCGGGGACATGCTTACCCGGATCCGCAACGCTCAGATGCGCGGCAAGTCCACGGTGATGACGCCTGCGTCCACCCTGCGCGCCCGCGTGCTCGACGTGCTTTTGTCCGAAGGCTACATCCGTGGCTATGAAAAGGCAGACACGGCGAACAAGCAGGGCGAATTCACGATCAGCCTCAAGTACTACGAAGGCGAGCCTGTGATCCGCGAACTCAAGCGCGTGTCCAAGCCCGGCCGTCGGGTCTATATGGGCGTCAGCGAGCTTCCCTCGGTCCGTAACGGCCTGGGTGTCTCGATTGTTTCGACGCCGAAAGGTGTCATGTCGGATGCAAATGCACGCGCTGCCAATGTTGGCGGCGAAGTGCTTTGCACCATATTCTAAGGGAGGGTGGAATGTCTCGTATCGGCAAGAAACCCGTAACCCTGGTCGGTGGCACCTCTGCCTCGATCAGCGGTCAGACCATCGAAGTTAAGGGCCCGAAAGGCACCCGCAACTTCACGGCCAGTGACGATGTCACGCTGACCATCGAAGGCGACGCGATCAAGGTCACCCCGCGTGGGTTGTCCAAGCGTGCCCGTCAACAGTGGGGCATGACCCGCTCGATGGTTGCAAACCTCGTGACCGGCGTCTCGACCGGCTTCCGGCAGGACATGGAAATCCAGGGCGTTGGCTACCGCGCCGCAATGGCCGGGGATGTCCTGAAACTGTCGCTTGGCTATTCGCACGAAGTGAACTTCGCCGTGCCGAAGGGGGTGACCATCACCGTCCCGAAGCAGACTGAAATCGTTGTGGAAGGCATTGACCAGCAGCAGGTTGGTCAGGTCGCAGCAAACATCCGCGAGTGGCGTGCGCCCGAGCCCTACAAGGGCAAAGGCATCCGCTACAAGGGCGAGTTTGTCTTCCGCAAAGAAGGCAAGAAGAAGTAAGGACAAGAGAAATGGCAAACAACAAAAGAGAGCTGTTCCTCAAGCGCCGCATGCGCGTCCGGAACAAGATCAAGGCGACTTCGCATGGTCGTCTGCGCCTTTCGGTGCACCGGTCTTCGAAGAACATCAGCGTTCAGCTGATCGACGATGTGAAGGGCGTGACCATCGCCTCGGCTTCTTCTCTCGAGAAGGATCTGGGCGTGGTTGGCAAGAACAACGTCGAAGCGTCCGCCAAAGTCGGCGCGGCGATTGCCGAGCGTGCGAAAAAGGCCGGGGTCGAAGACTGCTACTTCGACCGTGGCGGCTTCCTGTTTCACGGCAAGATCAAGGCCTTGGCCGATGCTGCCCGTGAAGGTGGCCTGAAGTTCTAAATCACGCGGGCGGCGGTTTCGCCGCCCCGATGATCCGGGGGCGCACCTGATGCGCCCACCAGGATTGGCAAAACAAGGCGCCAAGTGCGCCACCAGTGAAGGAATGCCTTATGGCAGAACGTGAACAGCGCCGGGACAACCGTGGTGGCAATGACCGCCGCGACAACCGCCCGGAAGAAAACCCGGAATTTGCCGACCGTCTGGTCGCGATCAACCGCGTGTCGAAAACCGTCAAGGGTGGCAAGCGCTTTGGCTTTGCAGCTTTGGTCGTTGTCGGTGACCAGCGTGGTCGCGTCGGCTTTGGCAAGGGAAAAGCCAAGGAAGTGCCGGAGGCGATCCGCAAGGCCACCGAACAGGCCAAGCGCAGCCTGATCCGTGTGCCGCTGAAAGACAGCCGTACGCTGCACCACGACATGGAAGGTCGCCACGGCGCCGGCAAAGTCGTGATGCGGACCGCCGTCGCAGGTACCGGCATCATCGCCGGCGGCCCGATGCGCGCCGTGTTCGAAATGCTGGGGATCCAGGATATCGTGGCCAAGTCGATCGGCTCGACCAACCCCTACAACATGATCCGCGCCACCATCGACGGTCTCAAGCACGAAACCTCGCCGCGTCAGGTTGCCGCCCGTCGCAGCAAGAAAGTGGCCGAGATCCTGCGCAAGCCGGAAACCGAAGCTGCTGAAGCTGTGGAGGCCTGATCATGACCGAGAAGAAAACGATTGTCGTCAAGCAGGTGGCCTCCGCCGCCCGCCGCCCGGCCAAACAGACCGCGACCCTGAAAGGTCTTGGCCTGAACAAGATGAACCGCACCCGTGAACTGGAAGATACCCCTTCCGTCCGCGGCATGGTCAACAAGATCAGCCACCTCGTCGAGATCATCGAAGAGCGCGGGTAGGTCTGGGTTCACCCCGACGCTCCAACATCAAACGCCCCTGCGGAAGCGCGGGGGCGTTCTGGTTTTCGCAGAGTGTCCCACGCCGGTAGGGCGGGCATTTGCCCGCCGTCGGTTTTACATCACCGCCACCAACGCATAGACGGCCATCCCGATCACGATCAGCGACCCCACCGTGTAGAAGGTCGCCCGTACTTCATGCGACTGCGCGGTCGCATAGGCCAGCGCGTGCGCCGCCCGCGAAATGACAAAGCCATACATAACGACCTGCGCCAGCCAAAGTGGTGGTCCCACGGCGACGAACAGCAGCCCTGCGCACCAGAAAGCGGGAATGTTCTCCAGATCATTGCGATGCATCCGGCGTGAACGGTCGACATAGTCGTTGACCTCCAGCTGCGAAGGGTCCGGCTCGCGGTTGATCAGGCCCGGGCGCAGGTCCTCGGGGCTGGCAAGTCCGGCCTTGGCCCGCATCATCCGGTAGACAGTCATCCAGCCTTGGCCCATCACCTTCAGCACCATCAATGCCGAGGCGATCAAGTAGACCACAAACACCGGATTTTCGGTGTGAAACTCGCTCATTCCGATCCCCTTGCTGCCGGCCTTTCGCAATTCTGCGCTAAGACGCGCTTCAAACCAAGAGTGGAGTGCAGACATTGTTCCATCGACTCCGGGAACTTTGTGATTTCACGGGTCGGTGCTACGCTCTGACCGCGACTCAAACTGCCCGAGGAGGGGCAGCAAAGACCCAAGGGAGGACCGATAATGCCCACCAAATACACAGGCGGCTGCGATCATGTTCACGTAACAGCGGCGGCTGAACCAATCGACAACCATGAGTGTCACTGCAACGTCTGCAAGTCTGTCACCGGCCAGCACACCACGCATGTCGCCTTTTTCAACCATGGCGACATTCAGGTCGACCACCCCGAAAAAATCAAGCGCGTCCCCTTCAACGCGCAGAACCCGGATGGCCCGCTGGAGATCTGCCTTTGCGCCGACTGCAACGCCGTCCTGATGCTGGACGACAAGCAGCACCGCATCCGCGTCGCGGTGCCGAACGTCATGGGCTATGACGACGCCAAATTCCCCAAGGCCAGCTATCACGCCTTCTGGGACGAAACCAAAGGCTACGCCGCCCCGACTGACGGGCGTCCGGTCTATTCGGGCCTGCGTCCCGAATTTACCTGGCCTGCCGGGCATTAAGACTCTCGGGGGCGTCCGGTGAAGGGCGCCCTTAGCTCCGCAAACGGGCATCCAGTTCGGCGTTGATGGCGCCACCCAGCAGGATCGACCAGACGCTCAGGTATAGCCACATCATCAGGATGATCACCGCGCCGATCGACCCATAAATCGCGTTGTAGCTGTTGAAATTCGACAGGTAGACCGAAAACCCGATTGACACCCCGGCCCAGGCCAAGGCCGCGACCAGAACGCCAACGGTGATCCACGGCGACCGGAACCCGCCCGGCACGTTCGGGCCAAAGCGGTACAGGATCGACAGGCAGGTGACCACCAACAAGAACATCGCCCCCCAGGGCAGGACGTGGGTCAACCAAGCCTCGAAGGTGCCAAATTGGACATAACTTAGCAGGATCGGCACTACGACCACGGTAACCAGCGCCACGAACAAGGACCCGATCAGCGCGGCGGTCAGGATGAAATCGACCACCCAGCCCCAAAGAAACCCGCGCGGCCGCGACCGGTGGACCACGTCAAGCCCTTGAATCAGTGCCGAAACCCCCGCCCGGGCTGAATACAGCGCGATTCCCAGTGACAGCGCGGTAGCCCAGCCCAAGGTGGTCTTCGGCGCTTGGATCAGCCCCATGACCTGATCGTGGATCAAGCCGCGCGCATCGGGCGGCAGAAACCTTTCGGCCACGGTCAGATAATCCGAAATCACCGTCGGGTCGGCCACTATGCTCCACAGCGCGACAGCGGCGGCGAGGCCGGGAAAGACCGCGAACATCGCGTAGAACGCCACACCCGCCGCGATCAGGCCGAAATGCCCATCACCTACCCGCAGCCAGACCGCCGCGACAAAACTCAAGACCTGCCGAAAGTATCTCATAAGTGCACCTTTCCTCAGAATGCCGAATGGCGCAACTTGAAGCATCACACCCGGCGTGGAATGATAGCGCAAACAAAAGGGCTTCCGATGACGTACACCGCACGCACCGACCGTTATGACCGGATGATCTACCGCCGTTGCGGCCGGTCTGGGGTCAAGCTTCCGGCCATCAGTCTGGGTCTGTGGCACAACTTTGGCCACGACACGCCGCATGCCACCAAACAGGCGATATGCCGCACGGCCTTTGACCACGGCATCACCCATTTCGATCTGGCCAACAATTATGGCCCGCCCGCAGGCAGCGCCGAAGAAGCCTTTGGCGACATCCTCAAATCCGACTTCCGCCCCTACCGGGACGAGATGATCATCTCCTCCAAGGCCGGGTATGAAATGTGGGACGGCCCCTATGGCGAATGGGGCAGCCGCAAATATATGGTCGCGTCCTGCGATCAGTCGCTGAAACGGCTGGGACTGGACTATGTCGACATCTTCTATTCGCACCGGTTCGACCCCGACACGCCGCTGGAAGAAACCATGCAGGCGCTCGACCATATCGTCCGCTCCGGTCGCGCGCTTTACGCCGGGATTTCCAGCTATAACAGCCAGCGCACGCGAGAGGCGGCGGCGATCCTGAAGGACCTTGGCACCCCCTGCCTGATCCATCAGCCCAGCTATTCGATCCTGAACCGCTGGGTCGAAACCGATGGGCTCAAGGATACCTTGGCCGACCTTGGCATCGGCTCGATTGCCTTTACGCCGCTGGCACAGGGCATCCTGACGAAGAAATACCTGAACGGCATCCCCGACGGCAGCCGCGCGACGCAAGGCAAATCGCTGGACCGCTCCGTCATCACCGACCGGGCGCTGGCTTCGATTGGTGCGCTGAATGCGATGGCCGAGACGCGGGGTCAGACGCTGGCCCAGATGGCGATTGCCTGGGTCTTGCGAGGCGGCGGCATCACCTCTGCCCTGATCGGCGCCAGCAAACCCGAGCAGGTGGAAGACTGCGCCGGGGCGATCCGCAATCTGGATTTCACCGCCGATGAACTGGCCCGGATCGATGCGATTGCCGAGGAAAAGGATGTCAACCTTTGGGCGAAGTCATCCTCTGCCTGACCGGTCCTAAAGATCGGCCAATTCAAGCCCGACCCGGTCCATAAGCCCGCTGCGCCGCAGAGTGACGGCGGGGTAATCCGGCTCGTTGCGGATGCGGTCCAGCGAAAAGTCCGGTTCAACCCGCAACAGCCCGCGATAGATGCGTGAAGCCCTGACCCGGTCATCCACTGCAAGATACAGGAACAACAGATGCCGCATCGCCGCGCGAAAGCTGGGCGCGCGGTAATGTGCGGCCTCGTAATGCGCTATGGCGGCGGCATGGTCGCCGCCACGAAGTGCTGCAAGGCCGGACAGCGCCTCCCACCAGTGGACATGCGCGGTCCGTGCGGCAATCTCGACCCCGCGCCGGGCGGCGGCAAGGGCACCGGCATTGTCGTCGTTGCGGATCAGCGCCGCCGCCCGGGCCCAATGGGCAAAAGCGTTGCAGGGGCTTAGCAAAACCGCATCGCGTGCAAGGATCGTCCCGGCCTCGGGGTTCTCGTCCACCATGACCCGTGCCTGACTGACCAGCGCCAGCACCAGCGGGTTGGCATTCGACATCTCCAGCGCCTTGCGCGAAAACTCATCGGCCTCGGCCACCAGCGTCCGAAAGTCGGTTTCGGTCCGCTCGACATACATGATCTGCCGCACCAGACAGCGCCAGGCATAGATGCGGCCCGGCTCGGCCAGATCATCGGCCTCAATAAGCAGACGGTCCGCCAGACGCAACCGTGCGGAATCGTAGCTGAACATTTCGGTCAGCGCCTCGGCGATCAGCGCATTGGCCCGCATCGGCCCTTCGGCACATTCGCGCAGAAGCGGGAAATGGGCCAGCGCCGCATCCGCCGCCTGAAACACCAGCGGCGGCAATTCACCCTTGGCAAAGATATCGGCTTCTTTCAGCGGCACGGCCGCGCGCTGGTTCCAGATCGTCTTGCGCCCCGCGGTCGAGATCAGGCTGACCAGCAGATGCACCTGATCCTGCCCCTCGGTCCCCTCGACATGCAACGACATCCCACCGGGAGGCAGGTCCTTGGGAATAGGGCTGCCGCTGGCCCCGAAAAGGTCGACATGCGCAAACTCGGCCACCAGACGCCCTATCGCGTCGGCCAGCGCCTTGCCGATGTAATTTCCCTGTCCGTCTGGCAGCTTGCCAAGGCGGATCACCAAAGGCAGTCGGGGAATCGCCGCGCGGGACGGCCGCGCCTCGCTTAGCCGGGCAATACCCATCTGTTCGTCAACCCGGTTGCGCTCTTCCTGCAACCAGATCGTGAAGGCGTGGTCGGTGATGTCGATGCCTTCCAGAAACTCGTGCCCCGAACTCAGCGCCTGCGTCGCGGTGTCGGTGTCCTGCTCCAGATCGGTCGCGACATCGCCCAACTGCACGCTGTCGCGGTCGGAAAACAGCCGGCCCGCGTCATCGCCAAAGGCCTTGCGGATTTCCATAAGCGCCTGACGCAGGCTTCCAGCGGCACGCTCGGTGTCGCGGTCGGACCACAGCCGCGCCTCCAGCCAGCGGCGCGGGCGCAACCGGCCGGGGGTCCGGCACAGCATTGCAAGGATGGCGCGCGCCTTTGCGCCGCGCGGCGTGCAATCCTGCCCGGCGTCATTGCGCACCTCGAAAACGCCGACAAGGCGAATGAACATCCGCGGCCCCATACCTTCGCAGGCAGGCTAAGCTGTTGTGGATTAAGGCGCAACCGTCGAGGGAGCGACCTTGACCGAAGCCGTCACATAGTTGCAGCCAAAGTCACGGTCCGACAGGCTCCACCGCCAGCTGACCGGGTTGAACACCATCCCCCGGCGATCGACCGGCCTTAGCCCGGCCTTGCCGATCAAAGTGTAAAGCTCATCCGGAGTGATGAACTTGCGCCAGTCATGCGTGCCTTTCGGCAACCAGCGCATCACCCATTCGGCCCCGACAATCGCCATCGCAAAGCTTTTCGGCGTCCGGTTCAGGGTCGAGCAGATCATCAACCCCCCCGGCCGCAGCAAGGTCTGGCAGGCCGTCAGATAGCCCTGCGGGTCGGCGACATGCTCGACAACCTCCATGTTCAGCACGACATCGAACTGCTCGCCTGCGTCCGCAAGGGCTTCGGCGGTCGTGTGGCGATAGTCGATCACCAAGCCCGACTGCGCCGCATGAACCTGTGCAACCGGGATGTTCCGCTCCGCCGCGTCGGCACCCACGACCTCGGCCCCCAGCCGCGCCATCGGTTCGGACAAAAGCCCGCCGCCGCAGCCGATATCCAGGATGCGCAAGCCCTTGAACGGCAGATCTCCGGCAAGGTCCCGCCCGAATTCTGCGGCGATCTGCGCGCAGATATAATCCAACCGGCAGGGGTTCAGCATGTGCAAAGGCTTGAACTTGCCATTAGGGTTCCACCATTCGGCGGCCATCGCCTGAAACTTTGCCACCTCTGCCGGATCAACCGTGTTCACCACCATCGCCGCCTCCTGATTGCCCTTCGACATCGGGCCCGCCCCCGTTATATAGTCCGGCTATGGATCTAAGATCAGGGCAAAAGCGCGCAGTCGAGTATCTTTACCCGCCGATCGAGCCCTTCGATCAGCGCGTGATCGACATGGGCGATGGCCACAAGGTCTATGTCGAACAATGCGGCAATCCCGCAGGCCAGCCGGTCATCGTCTTCCACGGCGGGCCGGGCGGCGGCTGTTCGCCCGCCATGCGCCGCTATTTCGACCCCCGCGCCTACCGCGTCGTGCTGTTTGACCAGCGCGGCTGTGGCCGGTCGCGCCCGCATGCGTCGGTCACCGACAACACGACCTGGCATCTGGTTAGGGATGTCGAGGTGATCCGCAAAGCCCTTGGCATCGACAGCCTGATCGCCTTTGGCGGCAGCTGGGGGGCAACCCTTGCGTTGATCTACGCTCTGTCGCATCCGGACCGCGTGACGCAGCTTGTCCTGCGGGGCGTGTTCCTGATGACCCGGGCCGAGCTGACGTGGTTTTACGGCGGCGGGGCAGGGGCCTTCTTCCCCGAACTTTGGGCCCGCTTCACCAGCGTCATCCCGGCGGATGAGCAAGGCGACCTGATCGCCGCCTACCACCGCCGCCTGTTTTCCGGCAATCTGGCCGAGGAAACCCGCTTTGGCCGCATCTGGGCGGCCTGGGAAAATGCGCTTGCGTCGATCCACAACGAAGGCATGACCGGCGAAAGCCCCTCGGACTATGCCCGCACCTTTGCCCGGCTGGAGAATCACTATTTCCAGAACGGCGGCTTTCTGGACGGCGACGGCTGGATCCTGCGCGAACGTCACCGGATCGAACACATCCCGGCCGCCATCGTGCAAGGCCGCTATGACATGATCTGCCCGCCGCAATCGGCGTGGTTGCTGGCCAAAGGCTGGGAGAAATGCGACCTGCGGATGATCCCGCTGGCAGGCCATGCCCTGTCGGAACCCGGCATCAGCGAGGCGCTGGTCAAGGTGATGGACGGCTTGCGGGCCGCAGCCGTCTAAAATTTTTCGTCGAAAAATTTTAGACCCGCCCGTCGCGGCACCCTACCCCTCCGGGTCGGCGAAATAATCCTCATCCACGCTGCGGATGACAAAGCTGCGCCGCGCCCGCACGCCGACCTCGTGCTGGATCATCAGCCGCGCCAGCCGCTCGCCATTGATCAGCACGATCCGGTGCTGGACCTTGTTCAGATACTCCCGCGCCTCGCGCGAGAAATCCGAGGTGGTGACAAACACCCCCTTGTTCGCCCCCTCACCGGTCAGGCTGCCCACGAAAGCCTGCAAGGCGGGACGCCCGACCTTGCTGTCAGGCGCATAGCGCTTGGCCTGCACATAGACCGCATCTAGGCCCAAAGCGTCCTCATTGATGATCCCGTCAATGCCGCCGTCACCGGATTTCCCGATCCGTTCCCCCATCGATCGGTCGCCGCCGCCGTAACCCATCTTCAGCAAGAGATCGACGATAAGCTGTTCAAACTGCTTCGGAGTCATACCCTGCACTGCGGACAGCAGGTCATCAGTCAACGATGCTTGGATATGGGCAAAGTCCCGTTCGATCCGTTCCTCGGGCGTTTGCACTGCCGCAGACTCTCCTGCTTGCGCCCCCGTCTGTGTCGGCTGGACTTCTACCGTTGCTTCCTTCTCCTTCCAGGCGACATAGGCCGGGAACCGCTCCAAGGCTTTCATGTCGATGCGCGTGACGCCACTGGCAAGAAGGTCTCGGCCCTCCGTTGTGATGACGTGTCGGTTCCGGCTGGGCGACGTCAAAAGGCCTGCCTTGGAGAGATAGGTTCGCGCCCAATGCGCCCGACTTTGCAGCGTTGTAATTCGACCGCTTGGCAAAAGTTCCTCGGCCTCTTCGTCCGTGATGGCAAATTCGGTGCGAAGCACCGGCAACACTTCAGCTACGCTTTGCGCTCCGTTACTGAACGCGCGCAGGACTGGCAGCATAGCTGTCTGAAAATCAGGAATTGGCATTCAGCCTCCAAGACCAAGCTCTATATCAATCAACAAAGAACACCTAACAAATCCTTACCGTCCACACCCACCCTCAAACAAAATCAATCCCTTACCGAACTTGTCCACTGTGGACACCACCCCGTAGGTCGGGGTTCACCCCGACTCTCTCAAGCCCGCTTCCCCACCACAGCAACCCCCAGCGCCTCCAAGACCTTCGCTTCGATATGCCCCGCATCCAGACCCGCGACCCTATACATCGCTTCCGGTGACGCCTGATCAATGAAGATATCCGGCAGCACCATCGACCGGAATTTCAGCCCCCGGTCAAACACCCCAGCCTCCGCCAGCAGTTGCGCGACCAGCGACCCAAAGCCGCCAATCGCCCCTTCTTCGACCGTCACCAATGCCTCATGCCCGCGCGCCAGTTGCAGGATCAGATCGCGGTCCAAGGGCTTGGCAAACCGGGCATCTGCGACCGTGACCGACACGCCCCGCCCCGCCAAAGCCTCGGCCGCTTTCAGGCTTTCGGAAAGCCGCGTCCCGAAGGACAGGATCGCCACCCGGCTCCCCTCCCGCAGCACCCGCCCCCGCCCGATTTCCAGCGGCACGCCCCGCGCGGGCATCTCGACGCCCACACCTTCCCCCCGCGGATAGCGGAACGCAATCGGGCCGGCATCATGCGCGGCGGCGGTGGCGACCATGTGGACCAGCTCCGCCTCATCCGCCGCGGCCATCACCACCATGCCGGGCAGGGTGGCCATGAAGCCCACGTCAAATGCCCCGGCATGGGTCGCCCCATCGGCCCCCACCAGCCCGGCGCGGTCAATCGCGAACCGCACCGGCAGCCGCTGGATTGCCACGTCATGCACGACCTGATCGTAGCCGCGCTGCAGGAAGGTCGAATAGATCGCGCAGAACGGCTTCATCCCCCCTGCCGCAAGGCCTGCCGAAAAGGTCACCGCGTGCTGCTCGGCAATCCCCACATCAAAGCAGCGCTTCGGGAACCGCCCGGCGAACAGGTCCAACCCGGTCCCGTCCGGCATTGCTGCGGTCACGGCCACGATCTTTGGATCAAGCTCCGCCTCGGCAATCAGCGACTGAGCGAAGACCTTGGTATAGGACGGCGCATTCGACGCCGCCTTGACCTGCACCCCGGTCAGCACATCGAACTTGCCCGTCGCATGACCTTTGTCGCGCGCTGCTTCGGCCGGAGCGTAGCCCTTGCCCTTCTTGGTCAGCACGTGGATCAGCACCGGCCCGGTCGCCCGCGCCTTGACCGTCCGCAAGACCGGCAAAAGCTGGTCCAGATCATGGCCATCAATCGGGCCAACATATTCAAACCCCAGCGATTCAAAGAAGGTGCTGCCCACGGCCATGCCTTTCAGCATCTCCTTGGCCCGCTTCGCCCCCTCTTGGAGCGGCGAGGGCAAGAGGCCGACAATACCCTTTGCCACTTGCTTGAGGTCCTGCATCGGCGGTTCCGAATATAGCCGGGACAGATACGCCGACAGCGCGCCAACGGGCGGGGCAATCGACATCTCGTTGTCGTTCAGCACCACGAACAGCCGCTTGCCCAGATGGCCCGCGTTGTTCATCGCCTCGAACGCCATGCCCGCCGACATCGCCCCGTCGCCGATCACCGCAATTGCGTCACCCGGATCGCCGCCAAGGTCCGCCGCTACGGCAAACCCCAAAGCCGCCGAAATCGAGGTCGATGAATGCGCCGCGCCAAACGGGTCATAGGGCGATTCCGACCGCTTGGTGAAGCCGCTCAGGCCCCCTTCGGTCCGCAAGGTGCGAATGCGGTCGCGCCGTCCGGTCAGGATCTTGTGCGGATAGCACTGGTGGCCGACGTCCCAGATCAGCTTGTCGCGTGGGCAGTCAAAGACAGCGTGGATTGCGACTGTCAGTTCGACAACACCAAGCCCTGCGCCCAGATGCCCGCCAGTGACCGACACGGCGGAAATCGTCTCGGCCCGCAATTCGCCAGCCAACTGATGCAGGTCCCGGTCAGAAAGCGCCTTGAGGTCAGAGGGCACCAGCACCCGGTCCAGCAGCGGAGTCTTCGGTCGGTCGGTCATGCCTGCCTCGCCCTTCAAGTGTCGCGCGTGATAACGAAGCGGGCTGCGGCGATCAAGTTGGCCGCCCCCATCCCATAGCCGGCCAATGCGGCCTCGGCCTCGGCCACCAACGTTGCCGCCCGAAGCTTCGCGCCGTCCAGCCCCAGATGCGACACGAACGTGGCCTTGCCCGCGCCTGCGTCCTTGCCGACCCGCTTGCCGGTCTTGGCCTCGTCCCCGGTCACATCAAGGATGTCATCGGCGATCTGAAACGCAAGCCCCAGCGCGGCGGCATAGTGGCGCAGCGGTACTGGGTCCGCCCCGGCCAGAACCGCCCCAGCCTCCGCCGCAAAGCCGATCAGTGCGCCGGTCTTGCCTGCCTGCAACACGGTGATTTCTTCCAGCGTCAGCGGACGCAAAGCCGTTTCCGCCGCGATGTCCAGTGCCTGACCCAGCACCATGCCTTCTGCCCCGCTGGCCTTGGCCAGCCCAGCCACCAGGGCAATGCGCCGATCGGCAGGACCAAGGGCGGGGAGGGTTAGCAGCTCGAACGCCAGTGCCTGCAAGGCGTCGCCCGCCAGAATCGCTGTCGCCTCGTCCCACTTGACATGCACAGTGGGCTGGCCGCGCCGCAAATCGTCATCATCCATCGCTGGAAGGTCGTCATGCACCAAAGAATACGCATGCATCGCCTCAACCGCCGCCGCCGCAGGAATAGACGAGGCCAGCTCGATCCCGTGAATTCGTGCGCTTTCAAGAACCAGAAACCCGCGCAGCCGTTTCCCACCCGTTACGGCATAGCGCATGGCGTCAATCACCGGCTCCTTCCTCATCTTGTCGAGGCTGAGTTTCAGGTAAAGGTCGATCCAACCAGCATCGGCCTGCAACCGTTCGGAAAAACTCACATCCCCTCCGCCGGGATCGTGCCGACAGCGCGGCCTTCCTGTGCCCGGATCAGCTCGACCTTTTCCTCGGCTTCCGCAAGCTTGGCCGCGCAATGCGCCTTCAGCTTCGCGCCCCGCTCATACAGCGCAATCGACTGGTCCAGAGGCACTTCGCCCCGCTCCAAGGCCCCCACGACCTGCTCCAGCGCGGCCATGGCGTCTTCAAAACTCATCGTCTCAACGGCTTTGTCGGTCATCGGCTCCGCTCCTCCAACACGCCCACATGCGCGGCAGCAGAGGCCGCCAGCGCCTCCAGATCATAGCCGCCCTCCAGCGTCGATACCACCCGCCCCCCGGCGAAATCGCACAAGCGGTCGGTCAGCCAACGGTAATCCTCCGCCTTCCATTCCAACCCGGCCAAAGGATCATCCGCATGGGCATCGAACCCGGCCGAGATCAACAGCAACTCCGGTCCCCAAGCCGCAAGCACCGGAAAAACCAGCCGCTCATAGGCCTCGCGCATCGCGTGACCCCCGGACCCCGTGCGCAAAGGCACATTCAGCACCTGCCCATGCGCCCCCTTTTCGCCCGGCGACCCGGTGCCGGGATAAAACGGCATCTGGTGGGACGACGCGAACAGACAGCGCCCCTCATCCCACAGCAAATCCTGCGTGCCGTTGCCGTGATGCACGTCGAAATCGACGATGGCGACGCGCGAAAGACCGTGATGGTCCAGCGCCCGCTTTGCCCCGATGGCCACCGTCCCGAACAGACAAAACCCCATCGCCGTCTCACGTTCCGCATGGTGCCCGGGGGGTCGCCCGGCAACGAAAGCGGTCTTCGCGACACCACTCACCACCGCATCGACCGCAGCACAGATTCCGCCAACTGCCCGCATCGCCGCCTGAAAGGACCCCGGCGACAGGAATGTATCCGCATCCAGTTGCGCCCAACCCTCGCGTGGAACCGCCGTGCGCACCCGCTCCAGATACCGCGCGGGGTGACAGCGCAGGACGTCGGCGTCCGAGCCCATCGGACACTCCCGCCGCTCTATCGCCAGACCAGCCAACGCCCGTTCAATCGCCGCCAACCGCTCCACCCTCTCGGGATGGCCGGGCGGGGTCACATGGCCCAGAAAGTCGGCATGTGAATACGCAATGCAGGTCATCGTGCGCTCCTTTTCAGGCGATCCTGCACGTTTCTTCAGACTGCGCCATGCAGAATACGCCTTTCTTTCGGCGACTGACGCAGATCAGCGAATTCGCGAAAGCAGCTTCATATCTTTCAGTTGTAATATTTGATTGACCGAGAAAATTCCCAAGTTACTCACCACGCTCTGGACGCCTTGAATTGCGTGCAGTGGCAGCAAGTCATTGATTCACTGATGGCACCAAGGGGGTGCTGCCATGACAGAGTTGATCCTGCTTTCCAAAGCCCAGATGGCGCGGTTATCGCCGTTCTTTCCATTGTCGCACGGCATCTGCGCGGTACTTGACCCGCAGGTTGTGTGATTTCACACACCACGGGTTAAAAAGGCGGATGATTTCCGGGTGCGACAGGATTTGAGACGTTGTGGGTCTGGAGAGGGTGGTGGGTTGGCACCCACCCTACAGCTCGCTTGCAGCTCAGCCATTTTTATTCCTTTTCTTTATCTCAAAGAACTCCAGGGGTTCTGATCGGGGGATAGTCCAGTTCGTCGTGACCATTCATCACGAACTGAATCGCCAAATGAACTTACGCAAAGAGGAAACACCACAAATAATAGCAAGATAAGTAGCCCAAAGAAGAGGATCGAAGTATTGGCGCCCGAAAGTGCCCAGCCAGATCTCGAAAAATCCAATCGAAATCCTGGCTCCAATAGTGTGGATCCATACTCGCGCACAAAAGCCGACATGACTATTCCTGCGCCGATCATAAACGAAAGGAAAACTCTAGTCCAAGTCACGACCCGGCTCCTTTATGTGAGCACATTTCGGAACGAAGTCAGCAAGCGTAGGGTGGGTGCCAACCCACCACCGCCATCCCTCAAACCCCCGCCAATCCCCCTCACCGAACCCCATTCCACCGCCGTTGCGTCTGTTCCGCCCCATGGCCACCCAAAGCCCCTTGCGGGCTCGGGTCGGCCAGGCCAACCCTCCCCGGTCCTGTCGTGGTGAAGCTGCCGATGCGGCCGACCCAGTGGCCGCCGCCCGGCCCGTGATCCTGCCAATGCCCTTCTCCAATCCACCCCTCACGCCAATCTGCCATCCAATACCCGCATCAAGCCCCGCTCCGGCTGTGCCTGTCAACCTTGACGTGACCTTGCTCACAGGGTTCTCCTTTAAGCCTGCAGCCGCTCCGCCAAATGTTTCCATTTCCTTAACGTCCACACCCAACCCACTGAAATCATTGCGCCTGGGATCGCTGTCCACTGTGGACACCCCTACCACACCTTGGCCACATAAGAGCCCCCGACCGGAACAAACCCCAGCCGCCCCACCGTCCGCCCCGCCCTCTCCTCCGCGATCCCCAAGGTGACGTGCAGCAAAATCTCCGCCGCCCCGATCCCCCGCAGCCACGCGGTATTTCGATCTGGGGTCGGTCACCGGCGGAACCGAGCCGCCTCCCGGAAGCGGTGCCCCCGGCAACCCTGTCGAGGCGCTGAACTTTGATGTTACCGATCAGGTGATCTCGGTAGGCTTGCGCATCCCGTTTTGACGAAACTGCATCGGATTGAGGTGGCCTTGGCCCCTCAATCCGGCTGCAGCATATAACCCTCGCCCCGCACCGTCTGCAGGTAACGCGGCGCCTTCGGGTCATCCTCGATCTTGCGGCGCAGGCGGGTGATCTGCACATCGACCGCCCGTTCTTGCGCCGCATCGCCGCGCCCGACGTCGCCCACCAACCGCTCGCGGCTTAACGCCACCCCCTGTTCGGCGGCGAAAATCCGCATCAGTTGCGCCTCGGTCGCGGTCAGGCGGACCTGTGTCTCGCCGCGCCACATCTCGCCCCGGTCAACATCATAGCGCACCGCACCCATGTGGATCACCTGCCGCACCGGCTCGGCGGTCTGCGCCTGAGGCACCCGCCGCAAGATCGCGTTGATCCGCAGCAGCAATTCCTTGGGTTCGAACGGCTTGACCAGATAGTCATCCGCCCCTGCCTCCAGCCCCTCGATCCGGTTCGCGGTTTCGCCCCGCGCAGTCAACAGCAGGATCGGCGTTGTCATCCGTTTGCGCAGGTCGCGGGTCAGGGCCACCCCGTCCTCGCCCGGCATCATCACGTCCATCACGATCATGTCGAATTCCAGCCCCGCCAGAATCCGCCGCGCCTGCGCCGCATCCCGCGCAGTCGAGACCAGAAAGCCGCTGCGCATCAGGAACTTCTGCAAAAGGCCGCGGATGCGTTCGTCATCATCGACGATCAGCAGGTGTGCGTCGTTCGCTGCCATCAACCGCCCTCCTTCAGACGGTTGTATTGCCGGCGCATCTCGGGGTCCATCATCGCCTCCAGCACCTGCCGGAACCCGGCAACCGCCTGTGGCCCCGCCGCGCGGTAAGCTGCCCGCATCCGCGCGCGCTGGGCGTCCGACAATTCCCGTTCCAGCGTCAAACCCGTCTCCGTCAGATACAAATGCCGCTCGCGCGCATCCACGCGACCCTTTTCGCTGCGCACAAGGCCATCCTCGATCAAGGTGCGCAACACACGATTGAGGGACTGTTTTGTAACACCAAGCGTCAGAAGCAGGTTGGATACCGTCGTGCCGGGGCTGCGATGGATGAAATGCACCGCCCGGTGATGCGCGCGGCCATAGTCCTTGCCCTCAAGGATCCGGTCAGGGTCGGCGGTAAAGCCGCGATAGGCAAAGAACATCGCTTCGATGCCCTTGCGCAACTGCTCGTCGGTCAGGAACAGCAGCCCTTCGTTGCCCGTGGTTTCAGCCATGGCATCCTCCGCTTTAACCAGAATTTACGTCAGTCTTGTTGACTTTCCAAGCATGAACCCGTAACTCTTCCCCGATTTCGCGCAAGAATCTGTCCGAAGCGGACCTATCTGGCGCAACATTCGCAAAGGAGAGGGTAAAATGGCAGGCTATGACGATCGCGACGGGTTCATCTGGATGGACGGCAAACTGGTGGATTGGCGTTCGGCCAATGTTCATATCCTGACCCATGCGATGCATTACGCCAGCGCCGTGTTCGAGGGCGAGCGTTGCTACAACGGCAAGATCTTCAAATCGACCGAGCATTCCGAACGTCTGCGCATGTCGGGTGAGCTTCTGGACATGCCGCTTCCCTACAGCGTCGAAGAAATCAACGCCGCGAAAGAGGCGACGCTGAAAGCCAACAACCTGACCGACGCCTATATCCGCGCCATTGCCTGGCGTGGCGCGGGTGAAATGATGGGGGTTGCCGCCAACAAGAACCCGATCCGCATGGCCGTGGCGGTCTGGACCTGGGGTAACTATTACGGCGACGCCAAGTTCAAGGGCGCGAAACTCGACATTGCCAAGTGGAAACGTCCCAGCCCCGAAACCATCCCCCATGCCGCCAAGGCCGCCGGTCTTTACATGATCTGCACAATGTCCAAGCACGCGGCCGAGGCGAAGGGCTGTTCGGACGCAATGATGTTCGACTATCGCGGCTATGTGGCCGAGGCGACCGGGGCCAACATCTTCTTCGTCAAGGACGGCGAGGTCCACACACCGAAGGCCGATTGCATCCTGAACGGCATCACCCGGCAGACCGTCATCGGCATGCTGAAAGACATGCAGATCAAGGTCCATGAACGCCACATCATGCCGGAAGAACTGGAAAGCTTTGAACAATGCTGGCTGACCGGCACCGCCGCCGAGGTGACCCCGGTCGGGCAGATCGGTGACTACAATTTCGAAGTGGGCGATCTGACCAAGCGCGTTTCGACCGAATACGAAAAGCTTGTCCGCGCCTGAACAGAGGTCTTCTTTGCAGCGTCCGTCGTCAGCTCTGACGGCGGGCGCTTCGCATTTCAGCCCGCCTTGTCGATCAATCCGGGATAGCGCTTGATCAACTGTCCCACGATTGGCATCGTCAGCACGGTCGAGGCCACCGCCATCAGCAAAAGGGCGGTAAAGGCGCTGGAAGAGATCACGCCCTTGTCCAGCAGCACATTGGCAAAGATGATCATTATCAAGGCCTTGGTCTGCAGCAGCCAACCAATGGTCCAGGCCTCACCCTTCTCCCAGCCCAACAAGCGCCCGGCAATGGCCACGCCCAGCAGCTTGCCGCCCACCGCCGCTACCAGAAGGGCGAGTGCTGCCAGCACAACCTCGACCCCGCCCGTGCCCCATGAGGTGCGCAGGCCGCTGGACAGGAAAAAAATCGGCATCAGGATCAGCAGCACATGCTTGCGGAAGGTCTCGACCCTTTCCTCGCCCAGCCAACGGCGGTCAATCACCGCCCCGGCCAGGAAGGCCCCGACCATGAAATGCAGCCCCGACCAATCAGCCCCCAGCGCCATCACCAGCATCCAGATCAGCCCGACCGCCCAGCGGTCATCCATCGCACAACGCAGGATCAGTCGGCGCACCGGGACGGAAAGCGTCAGGAAGATCAGCACGAAGCCCGCCTGTCTGGCTAGCTTTTCGCCATCCATCAGGATCATCGCCAGCACCGCCCAGATCGCGATGTCATCCAGGCTTGCATAGCTTAGGATCCTTTGCCCAAGCCGCGCGCGCAGGACGGCCAATTGCTCCATGAACAGGACCAAGATCGGCAGGGCCGTCACCGAGCAGGCCATGCCCAGGCCCGCGGCCACCTGCCAATCCGCAGCCTTGTCCCCTGCCCAGCCAGGCGATTGCAGCAGCAGTGCACCGACACCCACGCCGGCCAGCATCGGCACTACCAGCGCCATCCCGGCCACCACGCCCGTCTGCCGCCAATGCTTGCGCACACCGTCAAGGTCCAGCTCAACTCCGGCCAGCCAGACAAAGATCATCACCGCCCACAATGCCAGGCTGTTCAGCGAGGCGATGGTTTCCGGTCCAAAGACGGCATTATGCAGGTCAGGGGCAAGGCGTCCAAGCATTCCGGGGCCAAGCAAAATGCCCCCTACGATCTGCACCACGACGAGGGGTGCCCAGGACTTGCGGCCCAAAATCCGCCAGACCACCCAGGGCAGCGCGAAGATCACGATCAATGCTATCAGCAGGATTTCATTGGGGGTCATCGGTGGTCCAGTCTTGCTTGTCGCAAAACGCGGGTTTCGGGGCGAATTGTCAAGTCTGGCCCGATCCCCCCGACGATCCGACCAGATCATCCGCGCGTTACGGTTCCGCAGCATATCGGCCAATGATCACGTCGAAAGGTTGCCGGCTTGGGCGAACAGTGGCCTGGATCAATATGCCGGTAAGTCCACGTCAACGCACCGGCGCGGCAAACGGCCGCAAAGGCGTTAGCGGGCGGCGTCAGGGTTGCAGGGCATAGTCGTCGATCATCGACATCACCCCGTCTTCGAACCTGACCCGTGGTTCCCAGCCCAACAGGTCGCGAGCGCGGGTGATGTCCGGCCAGCGCCGCTTCGGATCGTTCTGCGCCTCTTCCACGTCCAAAAGAAGGGACCGGCTGGAGGTCAGCCGCAGGATCAACTTTGCCGTATCGAGGATCGTGCGTTCGTCGGGATTTCCCAGGTTGACGGGCAAGCCCCGCGCCTTGTCCGACGCTGCCAGCGACATCAGGCCGCGCACAAGGTCGTCAACATGACAAAAACTGCGGGTCTGCGCGCCGCCGCCCTCCAGCCGCAGCGGAACGCCCGCCAGCGCGGCTTGGATGAATGCAGGCAACGCACGCCCGTCGTCCCGGGCCATGCCGGGACCATAGGTGTTGAAGATCCGCGCCACCCGAATATCCAGCCCTTTGGTCCGCGCCATGTCATACAACAGCACCTCGGCCGCCCGCTTGCCCTCGTCATAGCAGGCGCGCGGGCCATTCAGCACGACGTTGCCGGGGTAATCTTCGGTCTGCGGATGGACCAGCGGGTCGCCATACACCTCGGAGGTCGAGGCCTGCACGAACCTCGCCCCAGCCGCCAGCGCCAGCTGCGCCAGGTTCCAGACCCCCAGCACCGACGTCCGCCAGGTCTGCACTGGATCAGCCTGATAGGCGCGGGGCGAGGCCGGGCAGGCAAGATTGAAGACCACTTCGGCCGCAATCGGCAATCGCTCGACAGTCGCAATATCGGCAATCGTCAGTGAAACCCGCCCGATGTCACGCCCGGTGGACAGATCGTCCACCACAGCCACTTCTGCCCCAGCGTCGATCAGCGCCTTTACAAGATGACGGCCGATGAAGCCTGCTCCACCGGCCACCACCACGCGCTTGCCATGCCACGCATCCAAACCAACACCTCATTCCAAGTCTGGAACCGGCCTTACCAGAAATGCCTTTGGCAGGCGAACGCCTTTCGCCGGTCAGATGACCTTGATGTTGCCCTTGATCACGCCCGAATACGGGCAGATGAAATGATCGCGCTCGGCGATTTTTTCGGCCAAGGCCCGGCCAAGGCCCGGCAGGCTGACCATCAGGCCAAACCCGCCCTCCGGCCGGCCGCCGATGCCGACATGCGCGTTCACTGTTGCGTTGTCCGGCACGGAGCCCAGCTTTTTGCTGGTCGCGGCAAAGCGCGTCGCGCCCAGATAGCAAGCGGCAGGGCTGGCCGAGGCCGTCGCAGGCGGCGCGGGCTGGATCGAGCTGTGCCCCGCGCCTTTACCGTTAAGACCGGGCTGGACGACGGTCAAATCAGCGATCCGCATGGTATCTTGACGGTTCTGCGCGACCGGCTAAAGCCCGTGAAGGGTTAAGTCTCGGTTAACGCTCGAAACCAAGTCCTTGATTTCATTCGGCTCAAAATGCCGACCACTGTGGACAAGCTTAAAAACTGCGCCCGCGTTCGATCCGCAGAAACTGGACCAGCCGCCCCGCGCCCGCCTTGCCGCGCGGCCTTAGCCAGGTTTCACGCGGGGTGCGTGCCAGCCGCAGAAAGTGTTTCAGCCGCCCGCCCGTGGTCCGGCTTTGACGGTCCGCAAGATGTCGGCTCATGGCGTCCTCCCAAGGGTTCAATACAGCCATCATGCACCCGAATCACCCGGTCGCCTAACCCCAAGCCGGTCGAATTCGCGTCAAACTGCCGAGAAACCGTTGTCGACGAAAAGCTGCGCCCCGTTGACGAACTCGGCGTCGTCTGACGCCAGATACAGCGCCGCCCGCGCTACATCCTCGGGCTTGCCCATCCGCCCCTGCGCCGCTTTGATTGCTGCGTCCGACACATCGACCCCGTGCTTGATCAGCCCCTCAACCTCGCGCATGCCATGCGGGGTTTCGATGAATCCGGGGCAGACTGCGTTGCAGCGGATGCCCCGGTCGCGGAATTCCACTGCAATCGCGCGGGCGAACATGTGAACGGCCCCCTTGGTCGCGTCATACAGCACCTCGTTCGGGGTGGCATAGACGGCCGAGATCGACGAAGTGCAGACAATCGCCCCGCCGCCTTGCGCCAGCATTCCGGGCAGCACGGCGCGGGTCATCAGATACATCGATTTGACGTTGACGTCGAAGAGCATGTCCCAATCGTCCTCCTCCGTCTCGAGGAACGGTTTTATGACGATGGTGCCCGCGTGGTTGAACAGCACGTTCGCCACCCCCAGCGCCGCCGTGACCGATGCAACCGCCGCCTCGACATCAACCTTCGAGGAAACATCCGCCCGCGCGAAATGCGCCCGATGCCCCGCCGCCTGCAATTCGGTCACCACCGCCTCGCCAGCCGCCACATTCCGGTCGATCACTCCGACCGCGGCGCCCTCAGCCGCGAACAGCCGGGCCGAGGCCGCCCCCATCCCCGTTGCCCCGCCCGAAATGATCGCAATCTTGCCTTTCAGCCTGTCCATCACAGCCCCCTTAAACCGCATCGCGCCGAAGCGGCGTGGTCGAACAGTGCAGCCCGCCCCCGTTCTTGTGCATCGCCGCAAAGGGCTGAGTCATCACCGTCACCCCCGCCGCGCCCAACCGGTCCAGCGTCCGGTTCGAAGCCCCTTCGGCCATGATCACGCGGCCAGGCGCGATGGCCAGAGAGTTGACGATCCACGGATCATCGGCAGGGTCGATCTCGATCACCCGGATGCCGCGCGCCGACAACTCCTCAAGAAAGCTGAATGGCAGACCTTGCGGATCAAGCAACGCCAGATCGCGGTCGATCATGAGGAAGCTGACGTCCAGATGGATGTCATAGCCCGGCAGATCGACGATCAGAAGCTCGACCCCCTGCCGCGCCAACACCTCGCGCACCTGCAGCGCGCCCTCGCGGTTCACCCGGACGCCGACGCCAATGGCGCAGGTCTTGTCGTTCAGCCATGCGAAACTGCCGCCCTCCATCACGCCCGACCCCGAGATCGTGCGCAAGATCGGCACCCCGATCCGGGCCAAGGTTCGCGTGACCGCCAGTTCTTCACCCCGCCGGATGCGCGCGCCCATGCGGCAGACGATGGCCCCGCCCTTGACCATGATGAACGGATCGCGAGTATAGCATTGCTTCAGCCTGATCCCCGCGTCGCCGTCCATGAAATGAACCTCAACCCCTTCGGCCTGCAGCTTGGCCACAAAAGCCGCATGCTGGGACTGCATGAGCGGAATGTCGGGAGGCGTGTCCGACTGAAAATACCAGCCGACCTTCGGGTCACCAAAACTGCCGATCTCGGGCAGGCGCTTTGTCGCATCCACCACCGACATCTCCGGCCCCGGTGTATGCATCAGGATCGACCGGATCCGCCCCACGTCATTGTCCACCCCCCAGACCGCGCCCCAGCTTGAAAGCAACTCGCCCTCATCCTCGAACGGAGGCTCGGCCCCGGCGGCAAAAGTCTTGACGGTCTGATTGTAGATCCAATGGTCGTTCGACATGGCGGTCCCCCTGTTGGGGACAGACTAGGGGGAGGCCCTCGGTCCCGCAACAGTCGCTTCGCATCAACGTCCGTGCTAGGCTGATCCCACATCAACGGAGCGGAACGGATGGCCTATGTCGATGTCTTCGTGACCCCGGTGCGCCTGCCGCGCGAGGCTGAGTATCTGGACTGGGTGGCTGCCAGCCAGAAAATGTGGATCGACCACGGCGCCCTGTCCTATCTGGAGGCCCGGGCCGAGGATGTGCAGATTGGCAAACTGACCTCTTTCCCGCGCGCCTTGCAGCTTGAACCGGACGAGATCACCTATGTCGCCTTCGCAACCTACCGCGACCGCGCGCACCGGGACGAGGTGAATGCCCGGATCATGGCTGATCCAAGGATGACTGCGCTGGCGCTGGAGGGCCCGGCGGACCTGAAGCGGATGATTTTCGGTGGCTTCACGTCGGTCACGCCGGACTAAGCCGCGCCACGGCCCATCGCGCGGCATCGGCTACCGCCGCATCGGGATCGCCCACCAGCCCGGAAGCGGTCGGCAACAACCACGGCATCCCGGAATTCCCGATGGCGTAAAGAACGTTCCTGACAAACCGGTCCCGCCCGATCCGCTTGACCGGAGAGCCCGCGAACCGCTCCCGGAACCCGGCATCATCCAGCACCGCCAGTTCCGCGAGTTCCGGCAACCCGACGCGCGGCTGATAGCCGATCTCGGACGCCGCCACCGCGAACTTGTTCCACGGGCAGACCGCCAGACAATCGTCGCAGCCGTAGATCCGGTTGCCCATGAGGGCGCGCAATTCCACATCTACCGGGCCCTTGTGTTCGATGGTCAGGTAAGAAATGCAGCGCCGCGCATCCAACTGGTAGGGGGCGGGAAAAGCCTTTGTCGGACACACATCCAGACAGGCGGTGCAGGTCCCGCAATGGGACATCTCCGCCACGTCCGGCTCCAGCTCCAGCGTAGTGAAGATCGCCCCCAGAAACACCCAGGACCCCAGATCGCGACCCAGAAGGTTGGTATGTTTACCCTGCCAGCCCAACCCCGCCGCCTGCGCCAAGGGCTTTTCCATGACAGGGGCGGTATCGACGAATACCTTGATTTCGGCCCCCGAGGCATCGACCAACCACCGCCCTAACCGCTTCAGCCGCCGCTTGACCAGATCGTGGTAATCCTTGCCCTGCGCATAGACTGACACCACCCCCCGGTCACGCTTCAAAAGTCCCGCCATCGGGTCCACTTCCGGAGTGTACGCCTCGGCCAACATGATCACTGATCGCGCCGCGGGCCACAGCGCCGCCGCCGACCCGCGCCAGGCCTCGCGCTCGGCCATCCAGCCCATCTGCCCGTGCCGCCCCTCGGCAAGAAAGCTCCGCAATCGCGCCGCAGTTTCAGGCACGGCATCCGGACGGCAAATCCCTATTTTGGAGAAGCCCTCGCCAACCGCCTGCGCAAACAACCTGTCTTTCAGGCTTCCGGCAGTCATGCCTTTGCTCTTTTCACAAATACTCCGGGGGTAGTCCGTTGGTTTCGCCATCGGTTCGAGAAGCCGATGGACTGGGGGGGCTGGCCCCCCGCCCGGTCAGGATCAGAAATCCAGATCGGCATAATGCTGTGCGGGGGGAAAGCCCGAGATCTGGTCAGCGAGTAGCGGCCGGAAGCTGGGCCGCGACTTGATCTTGGCATACCAGTCCTTCAGAACCGCATGCCGGTTCCAATCAACATCGCTGATGTAATCCAGACAGCTAAGATGGGCCGCCGCCGTGAAATCGGCCAGGGTCATGGCGTCCCCGGCCAGCCAGCGCCGTTGGTCCAGAAGCCAGGCCATGTAGTCGAGGTGATACTTGATCCGGCTGGCGCCCATCTTGACGTTCTTCGAATCCGGATAGCCTTGCCCGGTGACCTTCTTGTTGACCCGCTCATACAGCAGCTTCGACGTGACCTCGTTGTGGAACTTGTCGTCAAACCAGGCGCAAATCCGGCGCACTTCATAGCGGCCATCGGCATCCTTTGGCATCAGCGGGGTTTGGGGGGCGATCTCTTCCAGATATTCGCAGATCGCCTGACTTTCGCTCATGATCCGCGATCCCATCTTCAGGATTGGCACTTTCCCGGCGGGATTCCGGCGCAGAAATTCGGGAGTCGGTTCCCAATAGCGTTCCTCGACCAGCTCCACCTCGATCTTCTTTTCGGCAAGCGTCAGGCGCACCTTGCGGCAGAAGGGCGAGAGCGGCACATGGTACAAACGGTTCATTGGTCAAGCATCTCCGGTCCTGCCCCTTCATTGCCGCGCGGGGCCCGATCTTTCAATCCCCGCGCGTCATTCGCTGTCGAAACAGGCGGATCTGCCGTCGGCTTTGATGGTCTCGGCCCCCGACAGGATCTGACCCGCCCGCTTGCGCACAAATGGCCCGGGCTCGCCAGCATTGTATTCCTTCGGGTTGGGCAGAACGGCGGCCAGCCGGGCGGCCTGCTTTGGCGATAGGTCCACGGCATCGACGCCAAAATGATGCTGCGCCGCTGCCTGCACGCCAAAGACACCCTCGGCAAACTCGGCTGTGTTGAGATAGACCAGAAGCACCCGCCGCTTGGTCCAGACCAGTTCCACCGCCGGGGTAAGGACCGCCTCCATCGCCTTCCTGACATAACTGCGCCCGTGCCAGAGAAAGACGTTTTTCACCATCTGCTGGCTAAGCGTGCTGCGCCCCTTGCTGCCACCCTCTGCGATCTCTTCGCGGATGGCAGCGATATCAAAGCCCCAGTGATTGCAGAAATTCGCGTCCTCTGCCGCCACCGCCGCCCGGCCCATGACAGGGGCGATTTCGTCCCAGGAGACCCAGTCTTTCTCGATCCCGCCCAGCCGCCAGGCCTCGCCAATCTGGTAAAGGTTTATCGGCGGCGGGACGACTGCGAACAGCAGGATAAGAAATCCGTAAAGGCCCGCAACCGCTCCCAGTCCGCGCCCGGTCCAGCGCAGCGCTATGCGAAAACGGGAGGGCAGGGCCTTCGGTTCGACTTTCGCCCCGACCTTCGGGGCGGCCTTGGCTTCGGCCTTCGACGCGGGCGTGCGCTTGCGTTCCGCCGAAGCGGGCCTTGCGACGATTTCTGAGGGTTTCTCGCTCATGGCCGTCCATAGACGCGGGCTTGCAGGTTCCGTCAAGCCCCGCTGGGTTGGTCGTCTTTCCTTGCTTCCTGAAAACCCGCTATCTATCGCGGCGGGCGTGACTTATCTTTTGTGCCTGCTCAGCCCGCGAAGGAATGGTGGTGACATGACCGACCCTGTGATCCGCATCCCATCCCTTGTCTTCGGGGCAGCTTCGGCTGCGGAACTGGCCCAGATGATGCGCAACGGCGACCTTTCCGTGCGCGAGGTCACCCAGGCCGTTCTGGACCGCGCGCAAGGTGTCGCGGACCGGTTGAACCCGTTCAGTGCAATTCTTTCCGGCCCGGCACTGGCCGAGGCAGACCGGGCCGACGTTGCCCGGCGGACGTCGGGTGAAGCGCTGCCGCCGCTTTGGGGATTGCCCGTCGCCATCAAGGATCTCACGCCGATGACCGGGCAGTCCTGGACTTCCGGGTCCAAGGCCTTTCGCAACCGTGTCGCCGATCACGATGCAATCGTCGTCGAACGGCTGCGCGCTGCGGGCGCCATCATCGTGGCCCGCACCACCACACCCGAGTTCGCCTCTTCGGGCTTTACCCGCAATGACCTGCAAGGCGTCACCCGCAATCCGCATGATCCATTCCGCACGCCAGGCGGATCTTCGGGCGGTGCCGGCGTCGCGGTTGCCACCGGCACCGTTCCCTTTGCCGAGGGGTCCGACATGGGCGGTTCCATCCGCATCCCGGCGGCGTGGTGCGGGGTGGTCGGGCTGAAGCCCTCTTTCGGGCGGGTGCCCTTTGCCTATCTCGCCAGCCGTTTTGACACGATTTCCCACCTTGGCCCGCTGGCCCGCTCGGTATCCGATGCCCGGCTGTTCCTTCGGCATGTGGCGGGTCACCACCGGGCCGACCCGTTCAGCCTGCCCGGCCCTTGGGCCGAGGATGGCCCCGCCCGCAGCCTGAAGGGCCTCCGCATCGCCGCCAGCGCCGATCTTGGCTACGTCGCGCTTGACCCGGTGGTGCGGCAGGGCTTTGCCGATGCTTTGGCACGGCTGGCTGCGGCCGGAGCGGTTGTGGAAGAGATCGACCTTGGCTGGACCCCCGCCGTCCATGAGGCCTGGGGGGTCCAGTGGAATGTGACCTTTGCCACCTGGTATGGCGAGCTTGCCGACCGCCAGCCCGACGATCTTACCGCCCCCATGCGGGAAATGATCGCGGCGGGCCGGAAGACCATGGCGGTTGATCTGATGGCGGTCGAAGGGGTGCGCAGCGCCATCTGGGCCGATCTGATGCAGCAGTTTGAAAGCTTCGACTGTCTGGTCACCCCCACGATGGCCATGCCACCGCCCCCGGCCACGGAAGATGACGCAGACCACTATCACCTACTGCCAGACGGCCGTCTTTTCACCACCGACCTGACCTGCCCGTTCAACCTGACCTCGCCCTGCCCGGCGATTTCGATTCCCTCGGGCAGCGCCAATGGCATGCCGCTAGGGTTGCAAATCATCACCCCACCGCACAGCGATGACCTTGCATTGGCCATCGCTGCTGCGGCTGAAGCGGTCTTTGCTGGCTGACGCCTGTCACTCGGCCGGGACCTTCGCCACCTCGTCGCTTAGCGGATAAGCAAGACGCTCGAGCATTTCCTTCGGGCAGACCTGCAGAAAGTTCAGCCGCTCGGCGTCCCAGTTCGACAAGATGCGCTCGGCGATGCGGCTGCCGGTCTCGTCCAGATGGCGCTGGATCAGGCCTTTCAGTTGTAGCTCCCAATGCGGATGGCCCACGGCACAGGTCAGGATCGACTCGAGGTTCATGAAATCCTCGGCCACGCCGTCGGGGTCGTAGACATAGGCCATGCCACCGGTCATGCCTGCACCAAAGTTGGCACCGATCCGGCCAAGGATCACCGCGACGCCGCCGGTCATGTATTCGCAACCGTTCGACCCGCAGCCCTCCACGACCACGCTGGCACCCGAGTTCCGCACGGCGAATCTCTCTCCCGCCCGCCCGCTGGCGAACAGGAAACCATCCGTTGCGCCATACAGGACGGTGTTGCCGATGATCGTGTTTTCCTCGGCCTTCAGCGGCGAAGACATCAGTGGCCTGACCGTGATCGTGCCGCCCGACAGGCCCTTGCCGACGTAGTCGTTGGCATCGCCCTGCACTTCCAGCTTGAGGCCCCGGACGCTGAACGCCCCCAGGGACTGCCCGCAAGACCCGGTCAGTTTGACCGTCAGATGATCGGGCTGCAACGCATTCCGCATCCCGAACTTCTTCACGATATGGCTTGATGCCCGCGTCCCGATGGTCCGCAGCGTGTTGCGCACCGCGTAGGACAGCTGCATCTTCTCGCCGTCTTCAAAGAACCGGTGGCCGTCGCGGATGATGTCTGCGTCCAAAGTGTCCGGCACGGCGTTGCGGGGTTTGGAGCGGTCATAGGTGATCGCCCGCGCCCCATCGACTGTGATCAACAGCGGGTTCAGGTCAAGATCATCCAGGTTCGCCGCACCGCGCGACACTTGGGTCAAGAGGTCCGCCCGCCCGATGATCTCGTCCATCGACCTTGCACCAATCGACGCAAGGATCTCCCGCACTTCCTGCGCGTAAAAGGTGATCAGGTTCACCACTTTGTCGGCGCTGCCGGTGAACTTGGCCCGCAACGCCTCGTTCTGGGTGCAGACGCCGACCGGGCAGGTGTTCGACTGGCATTGCCGCACCATGATGCAGCCCATGGCGATCAGGGCGGCGGTGCCGATGCCGTATTCCTCGGCCCCCAGCATCGCGGCCATGACGATATCGCGGCCGGTGCGCAGGCCGCCGTCCGTGCGCAAGGTCACCCGTTCGCGCAGGTTGTTCATCGACAGGACCTGATGCGCCTCGGTCAGGCCCATTTCCCACGGCAGGCCAGCATACTTGATGCTAGTGCCGGGAGAGGCCCCGGTGCCGCCGTTATGGCCGGAAATCAGGATCACGTCGGCCTTGGCCTTTGCCACCCCCGCCGCAATGGTGCCGACGCCCGACGACGACACCAGCTTGACCGTCACCTTGGCGCGCGGGTTGATCTGTTTCAGATCATAGATCAGCTGCGCGAGGTCCTCGATGGAATAGATATCGTGGTGCGGCGGCGGCGAGATCAGCGTCACCCCCGGCGTCGAATGCCGCAGACGCGCGATCAGCGCGGTGACCTTCATCCCGGGAAGCTGACCACCCTCACCGGGCTTTGCACCCTGCGCGACCTTGATCTCCAATTCCTCGCAGGCGTTCAGATACTCCGCCGTCACGCCAAAGCGTCCCGACGCCACCTGCTTGATCTTGGCGCTTGGATTATCCCCGTTCGGCTCTGGCACGAAATGCGCCGGGTCCTCGCCACCTTCACCGCTGTCAGACTTCGCCCCGATCCGGTTCATCGCCACGTTCAGAGTCTTGTGCGCCTCGGGCGACAGAGCGCCCAGCGACATGCCCGGCGTCACGAACCGCTTGCGGATCGAGGTGATCGACTCGACCTCCTCAATCGGCACCGGCTTGCCCAGCGTCTTGATGTCCAGCAAATCGCGCAGATGGATCGGCGGGTTCGCCCGCATCGCGGCCGAATACTGCTTCCACAAGTCATAGCTGGCCCGGTCACAGGCCGATTGCAGCATGTGCATCGTCTGCGCTTCCCAGGCGTGCTTTTCACCCGACCGCCGCGCCTTGTAGAACCCGCCGATAGGCAGCACATCCGCGCCACCCAGCCAGCCGCGCTTGTGGACCTCTTCCAGCTTCTGCTCCACGCCAGTCAGGCCAATTCCGGAAATCCGCGACTGCATACCGGGGAAGTATTCCGCGACCATCGCGCGGGACAGGCCCACCGCTTCAAAATTCAACCCGCCGCGATAGGAAGAGATCACCGAAATCCCCATCTTCGACATGATCTTCAAAAGCCCCGCGTCAATCGCATCGCGGTAGCGGCGCATGGCGTCGGTCAGGGTGCCATCCAGCAGTTCACGGTCGATCCGGTCGGCAATCGAATCCTGCGCCAGATACGGGTTCACCGTGGTCGCCCCGCTGCCGATCAGCACGGCGAAGTAATGCGGGTCGATGCATTCCGCCGACCGCACGTTGATGCTGCAGAACGTCCGCAGCCCCTTGCGCGTCAGCCACGAATGGACGGCCGAAGTGGCAAGGATCATCGGCATCCCGACCCTTTCCGGCCCCTGATGTTCATCCGTCAGGACCAGTTGCCCGGCACCCGACCGCACCGCGTCTTCGGCCTCGGCGCGAATACGCTCCAGCCCCTGGCGCAGATCGTCAAGCCCGTGGCTGACCGGGAAAGTGCAGTCGATGAAGGCCACCTGATCGCCGAAGCGGTCGACCATCACCTCGAATTCGCGGCTGGCAAGGAAGGGGCTTTCCAGCACAAGGATTTCGGACTGCGAGTTGTTCTCGTCCAGCACGTTGCGCAAGTTGCCGAAACGCGTTTTCAACGACATCACCCGGCCTTCGCGCAGGCTGTCGATCGGCGGGTTGGTCACCTGGCTGAAGTTCTGGCGGAAGTAGTGCGACAAGGGCCGATAGACCGACGACAGCACCGCAGGCGGCGTGTCATCGCCCATCGAGGCGATCATTTCCTTGCCGTCCTCGGCCATTGGGGCCAGAACCTGCTCCAGCTCCTCAATCGTGAAGCCCGCCGCGATCTGGCGCTTGCGCAAGTCGCTGCCGGCATGGGTCTGCACCTCGGGCACATCGCGCAGAAGGCTGTTCAGATCGACAACCTTGGACACCCAGTCGCCATAGGGCTGGGCGGCGGCAAGTTTGTCCTTCAGGGCAACGTCGTGGTAAAGCTTGCCCTCGGCCATATCGACGGCGATCATCTGCCCCGGCCCAAGCGCGCCCTTTTCGCGGATCGTGGTCTCATCGACCGGCACCATCCCGGCCTCGGAGCCCGCGATCAGCAACCCGTCGCCGGTGATGACATAGCGCATCGGGCGCAGACCATTGCGGTCAAGCCCGCCGCAGACCCAGCGGCCATCGGTCATCGCCAGCGCGGCGGGACCGTCCCAGGGCTCGATCACCGAGTTGCAGTAGGAATACATGTCGGCCCAGGCTTTCGGCATGTTCACCGTCTGCTTGCTCCACGCTTCGGGCACCAGCATCGTCTTGGCCATGGGCGCGCTACGCCCCGACCGCACCAACACTTCGAACACCGCGTCCAGCGCGCCACTGTCCGAGGTGCCCGCCGGAATGATCGGCTTGATATCCTCGGCCGCGTCGCCAAAGTTGCCGGAGGCCATGCGGATTTCGTGGGATTTCATCCAGTTGACGTTGCCCTTCAGCGTGTTGATCTCGCCGTTGTGGGCCAGCATCCGGAAGGGCTGTGCCAGCCACCACTGCGGGAAGGTGTTGGTGCTGTAACGCTGGTGGTAGATCGCAAACGCGCTTTCAAACCGCTCGTCCATCAGGTCGGGGTAGAACGTCGCGACCTGCTCGGCCAGCATCATGCCTTTGTAGATGATGCTGCGGCACGACAGGCTGCACAGATACATTCCCTGTATGCCTGCCGCCGTCGCCGCCTTCTCGATCCGGCGGCGGATAATGTACAATTCCCGCTCGAACTGCTCGGGGTCCGCGCCATTTTCGCAACGGATCAGGATCTGCTCGATCTCTGGCCGGGTCGCATTGGCCTTGTCGCCAAGGACCGAGACATCGACCGGCACATGCCGCCAGCCATAGATATAGTGGCCCATCCGCAGGACTTCGGTCTCGACAATCGTCCGGCAACGCTCTTGCGCGCCAAAGTCGGTGCGCGGCAGGAAGACCTGACCGACGGCGATCAGCTTTGCCGTGTCCGGCTCATGCCCGGTGCGGCGCACCTGATCGTAGAAGAACTTGACCGGGATCTGCACATGAATGCCCGCGCCGTCGCCGGTCTTGCCGTCCGCGTCCACCGCGCCCCGGTGCCAGACCGCCTTCAGCGCGTTGATGCCGTTTTCCACCACATGGCGCGACGGCTTGCCGCTGATCGACACCACCAGCCCCACGCCGCAGGACGAATGCTCATCCTCGGCCTTGTAAAGACCGTTCGCATCCAGCCAGGCGCGCTTGGCTTCTTCGGCTTCAACCCATGCAGCATCATACTTGGTCATCATCGTCCCTCGCATCGTTTCCAGTCGCCGCGCCTATTCAGGCCAGCGTCAAATCCAGTGGTTGTGGCAGCGCGTTGCTGCAGTCTTCCAGTGCGTGCCGATCCCCGGCCCAAAGCGCAGCAGTGATGGCGGTCAGCTGCCCTTTGGCATCCAACCATTTGTAAACGTTGTGCTTCTGCCCCGGTGCGATCACGACTTTCACATTTCCCGCATGCGACAGCTGCTTGCGGACATGCGCCAAGTGAATGGGGTCGTCGTAGTGTTTGTCGCCAGTGACAATGTTGAACCTGCAGTCAGCTGCCGCCATGATCGGGGTCAGATCCTGCTCGACGGCATCACGAATTCTGGGCCGGTGTGCATTCCAGACCGGGCGGCCGGTCACCGCCTTTGTCATTAGGATCTGGGGTACAAACGCCACCACACTTGAAATCGGCACAAAGCCGGAAAACAGGATCGCGCCGTGCCCGCCCATCGACGTGCCGATAGACTGGACGGTTTCGATGGCATGTTTGTCCATGAAACTGCGGACAGTCCTGATAATCCGATCACGTTGTCCCGGCATCGAATACCAGCTTCGCTCGCGGTCGTTGATGAACAGCACATGGTTGCGACCATTGTCCGAGGCGATGCTGCTGAACTCTAGGCCCTGAGGATGCAAAGCCTCGCGTCGAATACTAATGAAGACCAGCACAAGCGTTTTTGAACTGCCGGGCAGCCACGCCACGGCCAGATCGCGGTCCCGGTGGATCAGTCGCGGCTCGTCCACGGGCGACTGCCCGGTCAGCCAGCGCCGCAGGGTTTGAAGCCTCCAGACCGGACTGATGCGCTGGCGTTTCATGGCAGGTCCGCGTCAGCAAAGTTGACGGCCAGCGTCAAATCCAGTGGTTGTGGCAGCGCGCGGCTGCAGTCTTCCAGTCTTTGCCGATCCCCGGCCCACAGAGCGGTGACCAGCTTTGCAAGCTGTCCGTGATCCTTCAGCCATTTGGCGACATAGTGGCCTTGCCCCGGCGCGGTCACGATTCTGACCTGTGGCGCATCGGGAAGCGTCATTCGCAAATGTCCCATGTGCCGAAGGTCATCGGCAAATTGGTCGCCGGTGACGATATGAAACCGGCAATCGGCTGCGGCCATGATCGGGATCAGGTCGCGTTCGACCCCGTCCCGGATCGGGGCGACATAGTTCGCCCAATTTGGCCGGGCCAGAGCCTCTTTGCTCATCAGAAGCTGAGGCACGAAAGCAACCACCTTGGAAATCGGCAGCAGGTCGCAGAACAGGATCGCGCCGTGGCCCCCCAAAGAGTTGCCGATTGACCAGATCTCCTCGATGCCATGTTTGGCCATAAACCGGCGCACCAAGTCAGCTATTCGGTCGCGTAGTCCTGGTGCCGAATACCAGCTGCGTTCCCGGCCATTGATGAACAACACATGGTTGCGCCCGTTGTCGGAGGCGATGCCCCGGAACTCCAGAGCTTGCGGATCCAAAGCCTCGTAGCGGATGCTGATGAAGACCAGAACCAACCTTGTCGAACTGCCGGGCAGCCATGCCACGGCTAGGTCTCGGTCGCGGCGGATCAGCCGCGCCTCGTTCGCCGGCGCATGTCCCGACAGCCACCGCTGCAGGGCCTGAAACCGCCAGACCGGACTGATGCGCTGACGTTTCATGACGGGTCCGCGTCTTCGCTTGCCAGCAGCGGGAACCGTGCCACGCAGTCGGCCCGGGTCAGGACCTTGCGCCCCTCACCGGCAAAGGCATAGCTGTCGGGCTTGTGGTCGATGTAGATTTCATTGGCCATGGTCAGGCCGTTCGCGTCGTCAAAGCTGCCGATGGGCAGTTCGATGGTGCCGGAATAGGGGCTGTCCACCGTCACCCGGAACCACACCGGAGAGCCGCAGTCCCGGCACCAGGCGCGTTCCCCCCAGCCTGAGGATTGGCGTTTCGCGATATGCTCTGCCCCCGTCCAGACGACGTTTGCCGCAGGCACGGTCATGCCCAGCAGCGCCGACCCGGTCCACTTGCGGCACATCGGGCAATGGCAGACGCCGAAATTGGTGCCCGTCAACGTGGCTTTGAACCGCACCGAACCGCAGAGGCACCCGCCTTCACGCTCAAGGTTCATGGCTGACCCTCTGAAACTCCAGCCCCGCCGACAGCACGTCGCAGTCATAGATCGGCTGGGTCGACAGGAACCCCGGCTCGCCCGGGAAGATGAAATCGACCGGGCTGCCGTCGATGGGCAACCACTGGCCATCGCCAAGATCACGCTCTCCCGGGCCGGCAAAGAAGGTGCGCCAGTCGGGGTGGATGTATTCGCGGCCCCTTGCGCGGCCCAGGACGGTGCCGTCGGCGGTGTATTCAGTAAAGTCGATCTCGGTCTGCAACAGCGTGACGCCGTCAATCACCACCTCGGACCCGGTCAACCGGTCAAAGCCGGAATAGCGGCGGCTGGTGCCGTCATCATTGGTCACAAAGAAATCGGCGGTGTCGATCCCTTGCGCCAGAAGACCCGAAATGCTGGCCGGATCGGCAGGGGAGGGGTCCAGCGTCTGGCGGGTCTCGCCATAGCTTTCGACCCATTGACCCTCGCGGTCGATGCGGGAAAAGAAGAAGGTCCCCTCTTGATCCATATCCACCCGCCACTGATCTCCGGGGGCATCAGCCGAGCAGTAATAGTGATGCGACACCCGGCAGGCCTTGGACTGCACGGTGACGTAAACCTCGCAGCCTGCGGGTTCCGTCCAGGTCCCGGCGAGGGTGGGGGTGGGGAGGAGGGCGAGAAGAATGAGGAAATGCTTCATGTCCTCTCTCCCCTTGTTGGTCGGTCGGGCAGTGAGCTTACTTTGTCGCACCCATAGACTGGCTTTTCGTCTCCAAAGCCTTGCTGTCCCGCGAAAGATATGTCGACCAAGTTCATGGATCGGTTGCTTGAATTTTCATCCATTTCCCGAACCTCCAAGACCACCGAAAGCTCCATTTCCTCATTGAACCCGACAACCTCTATACCCTTGGAGTCAGGAAATGGTTCCGGCAGGGTTGTTTCGACAACATTGGAGATTCGATGAAACGGTTTTCCCGATAGGTCTAGAGCTTCGCCGTGAAAGCTCGAAAGCTTGTCCACCGTCATCGGAAACCACTGACCTGCCCCCCAGAACTCCCCTTGTGCTGAACGATGGCCTGAGCCGGCTGCGATGACCTCGGATTCAGTACTTCCAGTGTAGGCAAGTCTGTACCGGCCTTCACTACCCACGAGTGACCCAAAAACCAATCCGTGGCTCTGATCGAAAGTTGTCAACTCGAAAAGGCCATTGATGTCTAAGGTCTCCTGCCTTAGTCCAGCGGTGGCACCGGAACCGCATTGATACTGGTTGATCACTTTGCAGTTGTCATACTGTGCTGTCACAAGCAGCACGCATGACGTCGAGCGCTCGGGAGCCTGCGCTTCAGCAGGATCAACGAGTGTGATCGCCAGTGCCATGATAAGAGCGTAGCGCATTAAGTCCCGCCTTGGTTCAGGTCACACATCCTGACGTTTCATTTCTGCGGGTCGGTCATCTGTGCCAGATGGCTGCCAGACAGGTGCCGGACGTTTAACCAACTGTTCATCACTCCGCCGCCACCGCTTCGGTCTGGCCAAGATAGCCCAGGATCGCCTCGGCCGCCTCGCGCCCGTCGCGGATCGCCCAGACCACCAAGCTTGCCCCCCGGACGATGTCGCCTGCGGCATAGACGCCGGGCAGGCTGGTGGCGTGGGTGGTGAAGTCGGCCTTGATCGTGCCCCAGCCGGTGACCTTCAGTTCCGGCACACCCCACAGCAGCGGCAGGTCCTCGGGCTCGAACCCCAGGGCTTGCACCACCAGATCGGCGGGTTCGACATAGTCGGCACCTTCGATCACTTCCGGCGACTGGCGGCCTGTGGCATCGGGTGCGCCAAGGCGCATCTTTTGCACCATAACGCCGTCAACTTCCAAACCGCCGGTAAAGCCCTTCGGTGCGGAAAGCCACACGAATTCGACACCTTCTTCTTCGGCGTTCTGCACTTCGCGCTGGCTGCCCGGCATGTTGGCCCGGTCGCGGCGATAGAGGCATTTGACCGACAAAGCCCCCTGCCGGATCGCGGTGCGCACGCAGTCCATCGCGGTATCACCGCCACCGATCACCACCACCCGCTTGCCGCTGGCGTTCAGCGCGCCACTGTCAAACTCGGCCACCTCGTCGCCAAAGCTTTTGCGGTTGCTGGCGGTCAGATAGTCCAGCGCCTTGACCACACCCTTGGCACCCACGCCCGGAGCCTCGATATCGCGAGATTTGTAGACGCCGGTCGCAATAAGTACTGCGTCATGCTGGCCCATGATCGCGTCAAAGCTGATGTCCAGCCCAACCGTGCAGTTCAGCACGAATTCGACGCCGGCCAGTTCAAGTTGCGCTATCCGCTGCATCACCACCGGCTTTTCCAGCTTGAAGCCGGGGATGCCATAGGTCATGAGACCCCCCGCGCGGTCATAGCGGTCATAGACGGTGACCTGCACGCCCTGTCGGAGCAGCATGTCGGCCGCTGCAAGGCCACCGGGGCCAGCGCCGATGATGCCGACGCTTTCGCTGCGCTGGGTATGGGCGTGGATCGGGTGGACCCAGCCTTCCTCCCAGGCGATGTCGGTCAGGTATTTCTCGATCGTGCCGATGGTCACGGTGCCGTGGCCCGATTTTTCGATGACGCAGTTGCCTTCGCACAACCGGTCCTGCGGGCAGATGCGGCCGCAGATTTCGGGGAAGGTGTTGGTGGCCTGTGACAGCTCATAAGCCTCTTGCAGCCGCCCCTCGGCGGTCAGTTTCAGCCAGTCGGGGATGTTGTTGTGCAAGGGGCAATGCGACTGGCAATAGGGCACGCCGCACTGGCTGCAACGACCGGCCTGCTCGGCGGCTTTGCGGTCGGCGAACTCACGGTAAATCTCGGCGAAATCCTGTGCACGCAGGGCAGCGTCACGCTTTTCGGGCATCTCTTTGCCCAAGGTGACGAATTTCAGCATCTTCTGCGTGGCCATGGCTGTGTCCTCCGAACGGATTATCTCGCGGAGCGCCTTGGTATCGCCGATCAGATCACAATAAAAGTCAGCAAGACTTACCTAATTGTCAGTTTTTTCCGGGATGCGACAGGAATGCTGACATTCTGGTGCTAAATTAGGTCAGTATAGTTTCCGAACTGCATTAATACCCGATCAAAAGCGCGGTCAGCGCGGCGCTGCCGACGATGATTCGCCACCAGCCGAACAGCGCATAGCCATTGCGGCCAATGTAGTTCAGCACCCAGCGCACCACGATCAGCGCGGTAAGGAAGGCGACGGCAAAGCCCACGGCGATGTCCCAGACCGCGCCGAAGTCCAGAATGTCGCGGTTCTTGTAGAGGTCATAGGCGACGGCGGCCCCCATGGTTGGCAGGGACAGCAGGAACGAAAACTCGGCCGCCGCGCGCTTTTCAACGCCAAGCAGCAGGCCGCCGACGATGGTCGCACCGGAGCGGCTGACACCCGGCACCATGGCCAGACACTGAAACAGGCCGATCACCAGCGCCTTTCGAAACGGCAGGGCCAAGGCGTCGTGATGCACGGGCGGGGGGGCGATGCGGTCGATGATCAGAAGGACAATCCCGCCAAGGATCAGCATGACCGCGATCAAAGCGGTGCCTTCAAACAGCACGGTCTTGATGAAATCATGCGCGACCAGACCGACGATCACGGCAGGCAGGAACGCCAGCAGGATCGACACCACCGCCCGCCGCGCCGCAGGGTCGCTTCCCGCAGCCAAGACCAGCCGCAGCATCTGCGCCGCGTAGACCGAGGTCAGCGCCAGAATAGCGCCAAGCTGGATCACCACTTCGAACGTCCGGCCCGCGCTTTCAAACCCCAGAAAGTGGCCTGCAAGCAAAAGATGTCCGGTGGAGGATACTGGGAGAAATTCGGTCAGCCCCTCCAGCAACCCCAGAAGCGCTGCGGCAAGGGTGCTGTCCAAGGGCCTAGACCTTCTTCAGGTTCTTGGCCGATTCCTTAATGGCCGCGAACTGGCCCGAGGGGCGATAGCACCAAAGGTATTCCGGCAGGACCGATCCCATGGCGACCGGCGGGATGCCAAGATCGGCAAAGCCCTTCGCACCCTCAGCGACGACGTTGTCATGCCGCAGGGTCTTTACCTGATCACGGGTCAGCATCTTGTTCTCAATCAGGCCCAGCGTCACCGCCTCGACCGCGTCGAAACCGAAGGCCATGACCTTGGCGGCAAGGAACGGCATGCCGACAATCAGCCGACGCCGACGGATGATCGGCAACATCCGCTGCATCAGGCCGCGGAACGTATCAACCTCGGGCCCGCCCAGTTCATAGACCCCGGCAGCGGCCTGCCCCAGCGCTGCCTTGACGGCAGCTTGTGCCACGTCATCGACATGCACCGGCTGAAACCGCGTGTCCGCCCCGACGATCGGCAGGATCGGCCCCATCCGGGTCATCGCGGCAAAGCGGTTGAAGAACTGGTCTTCGGTGCCAAAGATCACCGACGGGCGCAGGATCACGGCGCCGGGGAAGGCGGCAAGAACGCCAGCCTCGCCTTCGCCCTTGGTGCGGGAATACTGGCTGTCGGCCCCGGCATCGGCCCCGATGGCGGAAATCTGGACCATCCGGCTCACACCCATCTCAGCCGCGATGCGGGCGATACGGGCGGCGCCTTCAACCTGAACGGTGTCAAAGTTGTTCTTGCCCATCCGCGCGAAGGTGCCGACGCAGTTGATCACCGCATCCGCGCCCCGGGTCAGTGCGCGCACCGACGCATCGTCGCGGATGTTGCAGGCGACGGGTTCAACCTGACCTGGCGTCCCATAGGGCTTGACGAACAAAGCCTCGTTCGGGCGGCGGCAGGCGACGCGGACGCGCCAACCCTCTTTCGCCATGCGCCGGGCGATGTAGCGGCCGACAAAGCCCGATCCGCCGAAGATGGTGACAAGCTTGCTCATGCCGGAACTCCCGCCCACGGGTGCCGTAGGGCACCGGAATATGGCCAGATGAATATCCCCGCCGCCGCGCCCGGGCAAGGCAAAAGCGCGGCAAAGATTTTGCGCCCGGGACTGTATGGGGCCGTTGACTTCGGTCAAACCCGCCGTTACATCGCCGCCTACCAGATCGCCCGGATGGCGGAATTGGTAGACGCGCTGGTTTCAGGTACCAGTGTTGCAAGACGTGGAGGTTCGAGTCCTCTTCCGGGCACCAATACCAAAGGCCGCGCACCCCCAAGGGGCGCGGCTTTCGGTTTTAATGGCCCCCCTATACACCCGTCGTCATATGCTGTAGTGCCGCCGCAACGGTCAGGATTCCGGGTTTGTGGGCGAGGAGGCCCGCACCAAAGGGACAGGGGCCGTTTGGCTTATCGGGCGCAGAACACGCCCCCCCTTTGGAAAGACATCGATGACGATTGAACACGTGGCCGCGCCGCTGGCGCAGGCTTTGGCGGCCAAGGGCTATGAAGCCCTGACCGCTGTGCAGGATGCTGTGCTCGCCGAAGGCGTTGCCGGGCGTGACATTCTGGTTTCGGCACAGACCGGATCGGGCAAGACCGTGGCTTTTGGTCTGGCCGTTGCCCCCGAAATCCTTGGCGGGCAGGACCGGCTCCTTTACGCCGATCACCCGCTGGCGCTGATCATTGCCCCGACCCGCGAACTGGCCTTGCAGGTCGCGCGGGAACTGGAGTGGCTTTACGCCGGGGCCGGGGCCAAGATCGCCACCTGCGTTGGCGGCATGGATTACCGCACTGAAAAGCGCGCGCTGGACCGTGGGGCGCATATCGTTGTCGGCACTCCCGGCCGGTTGCGCGACCATATCGAACGCCGCAGCCTTGACCTGTCGGGCCTGAAAGCCGCCGTGCTGGACGAAGCCGACGAGATGCTGGATCTTGGCTTTTCCGAGGATCTGGAATTCATCCTTGCCGCCGCCCCTGAAGAACGCCGCACGCTGATGTTCTCGGCCACTGTGCCGAAGGAAATCGAAAAGCTGGCGGGGACATTCCAGAAGAACGCCCTTCGCATCGTGGCCCAAGGCGAGGCCAAGCAGCACGTCGACATCGAATACCGCGCGATCTCAGTGGCCGTGCGTGACCGTGAACATGCGATCTTCAACATGCTGCGGTTCTACGAATCGCAGACTGCCATCGTGTTCTGCAAGACGCGGGTGAACGTGAACCACCTGATGGCCCGCATGGGCAACCGGGGCTTTCAGGTCGTGGCCCTGTCCGGTGAGCTTAGCCAGCAGGAACGCACCCATGCGCTGCAGGCCCTGCGTGATGGCCGGGCGCGCGTCTGTATCGCGACCGATGTGGCAGCCCGGGGCATTGACTTGCCGGGTCTGGAACTGGTGATCCACGCCGATCTGCCCTCGAACTCGGAAATCCTTCTCCACCGTTCGGGCCGCACCGGTCGCGCCGGGAAAAAGGGTGTCTCGGCGCTGATCGTGACCCCGGCGGAATTCAAGAAGGCCCAGCGTCTGCTGGCCGGCGCCAAGGTCACTGCCGAATGGGCCGGTCCCCCCGGTGCCGACGAGGTGCAGGCCAAGGATGACCAGCGCATTCTGGAACACCCGACCCTGACCGCGCCGATCGGTGATGAGGCCGGGATTGCCGGTGATCTTCTGGAACAGTTCGGCGCCGAGGCCCTTGCCGCCGCTTTCGTCCGCCTGTGGCGCGAAGGCCGCTCGGCCCCCGAGGTGCTGTCGACCGATGGCCCGACTCCGCCGCCTTCAGCCCCGCGTGAGCGTGGCGAGTTTGGTCCGTCGGTCTGGTTCCGTGTCAGCGTTGGCCGTGCCGGTCGCGCCGAAGCCCGCTGGCTGTTGCCGAAAATCTGCGATGCGGGCAGCATTGCCAAGGACGGCATCGGTGCGATCCGCGTGCGCGAGGATGAAACCTTTGTGCAAATCGCCGCTGGCTCGGCTGACAAGTTCGGCGCTTCGGTCGAACTTGACCGCGACATCCTGATGACCCGGATCGAGGGCGAACCCGACCTGGACCAGCCGCGCAGCTTTGCACGGCCGGAACGGGCTGAGCGTCCGGTGCGCACTGAACGGGTCGAGCGTCCTGTGCGCGCTGAACGTGCGGAGCGCCCTGAGAGCGCTGAACGCCCCGAACGGCGTGAAAAGCCGGCCTATGTGCCCAAGCCGCCCCGCGTCGTGGAAGACGGCGATGTCCCGGCTCTGCGCCAGGACTATGCGCCGAAGCCTGCGCATGACGACAGCGCGCGCCCCAACTCGCGCCCGCCAAAGCCCGAGTGGAAGGAAAAGCCCGCCTACACCCGCAGCGATGATGACCGGCCGCGTCCGGCTGCAAAGCCCTACGCGCCAAAACCCTATGCTTCGGACCGCGCCCCGCGGCCTGCTGGAGAGGCCGCATCCGACGACGCCAGCCGCAAGCCGCGCTGGTCGCCCGACCAGAAAACCTCTCCTCGTTCGACCGGGTTCAAAAGCCACGGTGGCAGCGCCGACCGCCCCGCCCGCGCCGAGGGTTACAAAAGCCACAGCGCCGGGGGCACCGGCTACAAGCCGAAGTCCGAAGGCTACAAGCCGAAAAGCGAAGGCTATAAGCCCGCCGGTGAGGGCTACAAACCCCGGACCGAAGGCTACAAGCCGCGCGAAGACGGCGACCGTCCGGCGCGTAAAGCCTATGCCCCAAAGCCCGACGGCTACAAACCGCGTGAGGATGGCGCGCGTCCCGCCAGCAAACCCTATGCCCCGCGTAGCGAAGGTTTCAAACCGCGTGAGGATGGCGAGCGTCCGGCCCGGAAGACCTATGCCCCCAAGGGCGACGAGGCGCGTCCTTATGTAAAGCGTGAGGGTGCGGCCAAACCCGGCGGGTTCAAAAGCTTTGGCGCTGGCGGGAAAAAGCCCTTTGACCGCGCCGGGGCGGCAGACCGCCCGTCAAAGCCCAAGGCTGACGCCAAGGACACCACCAAACGCTTCGTGCCGCCGAAAGGGCCAAAGCGCTAAGCAAGCACTATACCTCTCGCCCTGCGTATGGGGCGGGAGGTTTACTGATGTGATTTATACCGGACGCCCGGTCAAAAGCCTCGGCAACTCGCCACTTAGCCCCGCCGCCTGCCGGATGAACCCGCGCCGCAGACCGGGAAAGGCACCAACCGCCCGCATGCCCAGATCACGGCCCATGCGCAGAATCGGGTTGCCGGTCGAAAACACCCGGTTGACCGTATCCATCCCCAAAGCCAGCGCCGTGGCATCGAACCGCCGCCAGCGCTGGTATTCCTCCAGTGCCACTGCGCTGCCGATGTCGTCGCCCCGGCGGTGCGCCAGGATCAGCACCTCGGCCAAAGCCGCCACATCGCGCAGGCCAAGGTTCAGCCCTTGCCCGGCAATCGGATGCACCCCATGCGCCGCATCGCCGACCAGCGCCAGTCGGGGGGCGGTGAACCGCTCGGCCAGCGACAGCGACAAGGGATAGGTGAACCGCGCGCCTGCAAGCGAGATGTCGCCCAGACTGTTGCCGAAGCGCGGGCGCAACACGTCAAGATAGGCGTCATCCGGCAGGGCCTGGATCGCCTCGGCGGTCGCGGTCGTTTCGGTCCAGACGATGCTGGACAGATGTCCACCCTTCAGCGGCAGGATGGCCAGCGGGCCTGAGGGCAGAAACACCTGTTGTGCCACGCCCTGATGGTCGCGGTCATGCCGGATCGCCGTCACCAGCGCGGTCTGACCGTACCCCCAGCCGACCCGCCGGATGCCCGCACGCGCCGCAACCCCGGACCCGCGACCGTCGCAGCCGACCAGCAGCCCGGCCCGCAGAACCCGGCCCGAGGCCAGCGTCACCACCACCCCCGCAGGCCCGACCTCTTGCGCTACAACGGATTCGCCCGACAGAAGCGTGATCCCCGGCGCGGCCTGCATGGCGTCAAGGAAGGCCGCATACAGGTGGCGGTCTTCCAGCATCTGGCCCATCGGGCCTTCCTCGATCTCGGCATGGTCGAAGTGCAGGAACGGGGCCCCCGTGCGCTGCCCGTCGGCGGTCCGGATCTGCAGGATCGGCTGCGCCTTGTCGGCCACCGCCCCCCAGACCCCAATCGCGCCCAACAGCCGCACCGAGGCGATGGCCAGCGCATAGGCCCGCCCGTCAAACCCCGCTTCGGCCCGGGCCGGGGCAGGGCGGGCGTCAACCACCACCACCCGCAAACCGCCTTGCGCCAAGGCCAGCGCCAGCGCCGGGCCATTCAGCCCGCCACCGACGATCACGATATCCGCATCCTGTGTCATGCCCCCAGACATACCCTGTCGCGCCGGATTGTCCATGCGGCCCCAAGCCGCTACCCTGCCGCCAAACGGGGGAAAAGATGACCGCAACCTGGGCGAACCTGACAGCCGCCGACCTTGGCCGAGAAATTGACAAGGGCCGCATCCATCCGGTCGAGCTGGTCGAGTTCTTTCTGGACCGGATCGAAACCCATCCCCAAGGCCCCCGCATCTACGCACGCGCCACCCCCGCCCGTGCCCGAGGCGAGGCGATGGCCGCCGCCGGTCGCGCCAAGGCGGGTCTGCGTAAGGGGTTGCTGGACGGGGTGCCGATCAGCTGGAAGGACCTGTTCGACACAGCGGGTGTCGCAACCGAAGCTGGGTCGGCGCTGCTGAAAGGCCGCACGCCGGGCCGCGATGCCACCGTCCTGCAGACTGCAACGCTGGGCGGGCTGGTCTGCCTTGGCAAGACCCACATGTCCGAATTGGCCTTTTCCGGCCTTGGCCTGAACCCGGTCACCGCGACACCGCCGAACCTGAACGATGACCGTGCGGTGCCGGGGGGATCGTCCTCGGGCGCGGCGGCCTCGGTTGCGTTCGGTCTGGCCCCGGCGGCTATCGGGTCGGACACCGGCGGATCGGTGCGCATTCCGGCGGCCTGGAATGATCTTGTCGGATTGAAAACCTCGGCTGGCAGCCTGCCCCTGACCGGCACCGTCCCCCTGTGCGAGATGTTTGACACCGTCGGCCCGCTCGCCCATTCGGTCGAGGATTGCGCCCATCTGCTGGCCGCGCTGCAGGGCCAGCGCCCCGCCGATCTGACCGGCTCCGGTCTGACCGACAAGCGGCTGGCCGTGCTGGAGACCGTAGCGCAGGACGACCTGCGCGACCGGCCCGCCAAAGGCTTTGACGACGCGCTGGACCGGCTGGCGCGGCAAGGTGCGGTGATCACCCGGATCAAGGCCCCCGAAGTGGCCGAAGCGATGGGCCTGGCCGGTGTTCTGTTTACCGTCGAGGCCTATGCCATCTGGCGCGATGTGATTGAAAAAGCGCCGGAAAAGATGTTCCCGCGCATTCTGGACCGCTTTCGGTCCGGTGCGAATTTTGCTGCCGTCGATTATGTCGCCGGCTGGCGCAGGCTGCAGGATATTCGCAGGATCTGGGCCGGCCGGACGGCTGGTTTCGACGCGGTGCTAGTGCCCACGTCACCGATCCTGCCACCCGACGCGCAGCGGTTGATGACCGACGACGCCTATTATGTGACCGAAAACCTGCTGGCCCTGCGCAACACAAGGATCGGCAATCTGATGGGTCTGTGTGCGCTGACCCTGCCGACCTCGCAACCGTCCTGCGGGATCAGCCTGATGGCCCCCCCCGGCGACGAGGCCCGCCTTTTGCGGCTTGGGTCGGCGGCGGAGCGGGCGCTGCGCTGAACCCAAAAATTTTCGCCGAAAATTTTTCTGTCCCCGGTGGCGCGGCAAAAAGGCCACAAACGGCACCCCAACCCTATAGACCAGAAGGGTTTTTCTGGACCTGACGCAATTCACTGGCTATCCTCAACCCAAATGGGGCGACTAGACCCCGGGTTGAGGCAGCAATGGCGTTTCCTGAGCGGTTTTCGAACCTGCCAGACTATGCGTTTCCGCGTTTGCGGAAGCTTCTGGACGCGCACGCCCCGGGCGGCGATCCCATCGCCATGACCATCGGCGAGCCGCGCCATGCGATGCCGGATTTCGTCGGTGCGATCCTTGCCGCCAACCTGTCCGGTTTCGGCGTCTACCCGCCGAACGATGGCTCGCCGGAACTTCTGACCGCCATTTCTGGTTGGATTGCAAGGCGCTACGCGGTTGATATCCCTGAAGATCGCCTCATGGTCCTGAACGGCACGCGTGAGGGGCTGTTCAATGCCGTCATTGCCCTTTGTCCCGAAATGAAGGCGGGCAAAAGGCCCGTCGTCCTGATGCCGAACCCGTTCTATCAGGTCTATGCCGTGGCCGCGCTGACTGTGGGCGCGGAACCGGTCTACGTCCCCGCCACCGCCGCCACCGGGTTCCTGCCCGACTATAGCAGCCTGCCCAAGGATGTGCTGGACCGGGTTGCGCTGGCCTTCATCTGCTCGCCCGCGAACCCGCAAGGGGCGGTGGCCAGTGCCGATTACCTTGCCGATCTGCTGGCGTTGGCGGAAAAGCACGACTTCCGTGTCCTTGCCGACGAATGCTATTCCGAGATCTGGCGCGATGCCCCGCCGCCTGGCCTGCTGCAGATCGCCGATCAGCAAGGGGCCGATCCCGAACGCGCGCTGGCGTTTCATTCGCTGTCGAAACGGTCGAACCTTCCTGGCCTTCGGTCCGGCTTTGTCGCCGCCGGTCCCGACTGCATGACCCACATCCGCAAGCTACGCGCCTTTGCAGGCGCACCCCTGCCGCTCCCCCTCCAGCGCGTGGCCGAGGCATGTTGGGCCGACGAAGCCCACGTCACCGCCAGTCGCGCGCTGTACCACCGCAAGTTCGCCGATGCCGACGCGATTTTTGCCGGCGTGCAGGGCTATCAGCCCCCTGCCGGTGGCTTTTTCCTGTGGCTGCCGGTCGATGATGGCGAAACGGCGACCATGAAACTCTGGCGTGAAACGGGGGTCCGGGTCCTGCCTGGAGCTTACCTTTCGCGCGATGTCGGGGGTGACAATCCCGGCAAAGGCTATATCCGCGTGGCGCTGGTCGCCACGCCACAAGAAACGCAGCGCGGGCTTACGCTTCTCCGCGACTGCATCTACGGGTGAGGGTTACAATGGCTACCTATCAGGCAAGACAGCGCGAACCGCTTCTGGACCAAGGCACGCAAGCCATGCTTGAACGCCGCGGGCGCGAGCTTGTAGGGCTGGTCCTTGTGCTGCTGGCCCTGGGTTTTGCGCTGATGCTGTACAGCTATTCGCCCGAAGACCCCGGCTGGATGGTCGCAACCGAAGAACCGGCGCAGAACACCTTTGGCCGCATCGGCGCGGCGGTGGCCTCGACCTTGATAATCCTGATCGGACTTGGGGCCTGGACCATTCCCTTGATCCTTGCGGTCTGGGGCGGGCGCTTCATGGCGCATATCGGCGGCGAACGTGCGCTGGGCCGGGTGGTCTTTGCCGTCATCGCCGTGGCCTTTGCGGCGGTCCATTGCGCGACGCTGGTGCCGGGTGACAGCTGGACCCATACCTTCGGCCTTGGCGGGTTGTTCGGCGATACCGTGCTTGGGTCGCTGATCGGAGTGATGCCGGGGTCGGCGGGGTTTGGGCTGAAACTGCTGGCGTTGCTGACCTTTGGCGGGCTGGTCGCCATCCTTTTGTTTGTCACCGGCTTTGATATGGCCGAACTGCGCGCCTTGCGGCGGTTTCTGTTTCTGGGGTCGGTGCTTGGCTATTCGGCGGTGCGCAGCGCGCTTGGCAGCGGCACCCGAGGTGCGGTTCAGGGTGCTTTGGCCTTGCAGGACCGCGCCCGCAGCCGGGCCACAGCCGCACCCGTCATGGGCCGCGAAGCCCCAATATCGCGCCGCATGATGCCCCCGGTGACCGGCGCCAGCATGGCCCCAGCGCCGCTGCACGCCAGCCCGGCCCGGGCAATGGCCCCGTCCTTGCGCGAAAGTCCCGTCGCCGAGATGGCACCCGAGCCGGCCCGCGATACCCTGCGCGACAAGATCGGCTTTCTGGCCCGCCTGCGCCGCAACACCGCGCCGGAACCGGAACCCGAGCCTGAACTGATCGAACCCGAATACGCTCCGATCTGGGACCCGTCGATGCCGCAGGACGAACGGATCAAGGCGCGGATTTCGGACGTGATCCGCAGCCGTGTCCAGCGTACGCCTGACCTTGCACCACTGCCCCCCATTGGCCGCATCGAACCTCCCGTCCTGCGCCCCCGCGCGCCCGCGCCGCTGGTGGCCGACACCCGGCCTGCTGCCCGCCAGCCCGTCATCACCCCAATCGCTGCAGAACCGCAGGCGATCTGGGACATCGTCGCTGACGAGGACCAGGACCTTGCACCCTCCGTGTCGCTGGACGATGCCGCGTGGGATGACGGCCTGACTGCCACGACGTTTGACACCGACGCCGAAGTGGACTTTACCACCCGCGCCACCGGCCTTACCGACCGCCGCGCCGTCGTGCAGCATGCGGTGAAAAAGCCCACCGCCCCGTCGCGGCAGGCCATGGCCGAAAGCCAGCCCGGCCTGCGCTTTGACGATGCTGCCGCTGCCTATGAACTGCCGCCGCTCAGCCTTCTTTCCAGCCCGGTCGCGATCCAGCGCAACCAGCTTTCCGACGAGGCGCTGGAAGAAAACGCCCGCATGCTGGAATCGGTGCTGGACGATTACGGCGTCAAAGGCGAGATCACCGCCGTCCGCCCCGGCCCGGTCGTGACCATGTACGAACTGGAACCCGCGCCGGGTCTCAAGGCCAGCCGGGTGATCGGCCTTGCCGATGACATCGCCCGCAGCATGTCAGCGCTTTCCGCCCGGGTCTCGACGGTCCCCGGCCGTACCGTCATTGGTATCGAACTGCCGAACGCCGTGCGCGAGAAAGTGGTCCTGCGCGAAATCCTGTCGGCCCGCGACTTTGGCGACAGCCAGATGCGCCTTCCCCTCGCCTTGGGCAAGGACATCGGCGGAGATCCGATCGTGGCGAACCTTGCCAAGATGCCTCACCTCCTGATTGCCGGGACCACGGGGTCGGGCAAGTCGGTGGCGATCAACACCATGATCCTGTCGCTGCTTTACAAGCTGACGCCGGAAGAATGCCGCCTGATCATGATCGACCCCAAGATGCTGGAACTGTCGGTCTACGACGGCATCCCGCACCTTTTGTCCCCCGTCGTGACCGACCCGAAAAAGGCGGTTGTCGCCCTGAAATGGGTCGTCTCCGAGATGGAGGAACGCTACCGCAAGATGTCCAAGATGGGGGTTCGCAACATCGAAGGCTACAATGGCCGCGTGCGTGAGGCGCTGTCGAAGAGCGAGATGTTCAAGCGCACCATCCAGACCGGCTTTGACGAGGAAACCGGCGATCCGATCTTCGAGACGGACGAATTCCAGCCCGTCACCATCCCCTATATCGTGGTGGTGGTGGATGAGATGGCCGACCTGATGATGGTCGCGGGCAAGGAAATCGAAGCCTGCATCCAGCGTCTGGCGCAAATGGCGCGGGCCAGCGGTATCCACCTGATCATGGCGACGCAGCGGCCTTCGGTCGATGTGATCACCGGCACGATCAAGGCCAACTTCCCGACGCGGATTTCGTTTCAGGTCACCTCAAAGATCGACAGCCGCACTATCCTTGGCGAACAGGGGGCCGAGCAGCTTCTGGGCATGGGCGACATGCTTTACATGGGCAACGGGGCGAAGATCACCCGCATCCACGGCCCGTTTGTGTCCGATGAGGAAGTCGAGGAAATCGTCAACCACCTCAAGAGTTTCGGCCCGCCGGTCTATATGTCCGGTGTCGTCGAAAGCGTGGAAGACGCCCGAGACAACGAGATTGACGCGGTGCTTGGCCTCAACTCCGAAGGCGACGACACGCTGTACGATCAGGCCGTGGCCATCGTGGCCAAGGATCGCAAATGCTCGACCTCCTACATCCAGCGCAAGCTTGGGATCGGCTATAACAAGGCCGCAAGGCTGGTGGAACAGATGGAGGATCAGGGCGTCGTCACCCCCGCCAACCACGTCGGCAAGCGCGAGATCCTGATCGAGGAACGGTAGGGGTTAGCAAACTGTGAACCTCTCAGGTATATTCCTTGAATGGCTAGATACTGTAGGGATCGCACGCGTAAAGGTGCCGACGAAAGTACAGGACGGAATCGCGGGCCTAAAACATGTTGATCCTTTCATATTCAAATCCGGCACTGTAACGATTCCGCCTGAATAAATATCTACGTTTAATCGCTGTCTCATTTGCATATCGGATGCGCCCGAATGACAACTACAGTGTACGTAGGCCAAGGTCTGGTCTTCATCGATGCGGACAAGGTGCCGCCCAGTGGTCGGTTAAAGGCACACACAAGGCTAAGTATCTGCCTCGCGGGCGAATATGTTGCAATTATGGAGGTCAATCTGCCAGATGGCGTAGAACTCCTACCCGGAAGCCAGCATACAGTTCCTGTGCGCATGCTTACAGATCGGGAGCTATCTACCGATATAGACTACGAGATTCGGAATCCTATTAATCCCATAGGCCAACTAAGGCTTTCTAGTCTCGAGCTTGAGAAACCATTGCGTTAGCGAGCCGTAGCAACTGTTTTTCAGACCGCCTTTTTCACATAGTCTTACCTTCTCACACCTCAGGCACCACCAGCCGGATTCCGTCCAGCGCGGCGGTCATCCTGATCTGGCATGACAGGCGCGAGGTTGGCTGGCGGTCGGCTTCGACCACGTCCAGCATTTGATCCTCAAAGTCACCGATGGCACCGGTCCGGGCAAACCAGTTGGGATCCACAACGACATGGCAGGTCGCACAAGACATCGACCCGCCGCATTCGCCGATGATGCCCGCGACGCCGTGGGCGGTGGCGGCCTCCATCAGGCTGACACCTTCGGCGACATCGTGGGTCACGTCCTGCCCGTCGGAAAGGGTCCAGGTTGCTTTCATGGCAATCCCCTCAGACATACCAGATGTAATAGTCGCGCAGCGCGTCACCTTCCAGGCCAGCGGTTTTGTCAACCTCGATCCGCTTCATGAAGACGTGGTGATCGACCAGTTCGCGGCCCAAGGCATCGCCCAGCACGGTATCGGCGGCCAGATCGTCAATCGCCTCGGACAGCGACCCGGCCACGCCATAGCCCGCATCGGTGCGGTCAAAGCCATCGCCAGCCTCGGGCGCGGGCAGGGTATAGCCGTTTTCGACCCCCAGAAGCGCCGCCTGCAGCAAGGCCGCCAGCGCGGTGTAGGGGTTGCAGCTGGCATCGGCCATCCGGTGTTCCAGCCGGGTTTTCGCCCCACCCTCTTCGGATACACGCACCGTGACCCCGCGATGATCGCCGCCCCAGTTGCACCAGTAGCCCGACATCGAGGCCGGTTGCAGCCGCAGGTAAGACCCGACAGTGGGGGCAAGAATTCCGGCCAGCCCCTTGTGATGCTGCAGCCAGCCCGCAACGCAGCCTTTCGCCAGATCGTTCATATGATCCGGCCCGCCCTTCGGCCCGGTCATCAGCGCGTTCTTGCCCGTATTGTCAGCAAAGGACAGGTTGAAATGCAGGCCCGAGCCGCCCTTTTCCAGGATCGGTTTCGGCAGGAAGGTCAAAAGGATGCCATGCTCCAGCGCCACTTCGCGGGCCATCTGGCGGAATAGCACCATCTCGTCCACCGCCTTGACCGCGTCATCATAGGCCAGGGTAAATTCATACTGCGGCGTGTCGTATTCGGCGGTGATCAGTTCCAGCCGGAAGCCTGCCTCTTCGGCCCGTTGCCAGATCGCATCGGTGAACCCGGCAGGGTCGGCAAAGGGGCCGGTGCCATAGACGATGCCACCGGGGGCATGCATCGGGGCAAGGCTGTCATCCTCGGCGATTTCAAAAGCATAGGCCTCCAACTCGATCCCGACGCGGGGGGCAAGACCGCGCTTGCCCCAGTCGGCCACGGCACGCTTCAAGGCAGAACGCGGGCACAAGGGAATGCGCACGTCGTCGCTGTCGTACAGGTCGCCGGTCACGACCTTGGTGTCAGGCTCCCAGCCGTCGCGGATTTCCGACGCCTCCCAGCGCAGTTCCATGTCCGGGATGCCTTCGCGGCATTTGGTATGGGGGGCGTCCAGGATCAGGTCCTTGTCCCAGTGAACGCTGAACGTCGGCCGTGCCATCCGAGTGCCGTCGGACTTGATCTTCGACGCGGGCAGATACTTGCCCCGCATCAGGCTAAGGTGGTCGCAGAACATGGCCCTCAGGCGGTCTGGCATGGTGATCTTCCCCCGTTGATCTTGTTATTTCAGCGTGACTGTAACCGGCAGCGACTTGATCCCGCCGACAAAGTTCGACCGCAGGAAACGATGCTCGCCCGCAGGTTCAATGCTGCGGATGCGTTTGGCAAGTTCCTGAAACAGGACTCGCACCTCAAGCCGGGCCAGCCACATGCCAAGGCAGAGGTGCGGCCCACCCTGACCAAAGCTGAGATGTTTGTTCGGGGTGCGCCCAAGGTCCACCCACAGCGGGTTATCGAACGCCGTCTCGTCCCGGTTGCCGCTGATGAACCAGTACAGCACCTTGTCGCCCTCGCGGACGGTGCGCCCATGCATGTCGAAATCGCGGGTCGCGGTGCGCCGGAAATACAGCGCGGGCGTGGCCCAGCGGATGATTTCGTCCGCCATGGTGTCATCGACCGCGCCAGACTGGATTTGCGCCAGAAGTTCGGGCTGCTGGCACAAGGCCTGTATCCCCGCCGCGATGGAATAGCGGGTGGTGTCGTTCCCGGCCGCGACCAGCAGGCAAAAGAAGTTGCGAAACTCGTTCTCCGGCATCACCGTTCCATCCGGCCCGGGGGCAAGGATCATGTTCAACACGCCGGACGTGTCGCCGCGATCCGCCTTTCGCTGCATCAGGTCCTTGGCATAAACGAACAGTTCCGCCCCTGCGGGAGAATTGAACGGCATCATCCTGAATTCGTCCGTCGTCATCCGGTCAAGGACATGCTTGGTGAAATCCGGGTCGGTGTTGGCGATCAGCGCGTCGCCCTTTTCGACCAGCCAGGGCAAATCCTCGTCCGGGGTGCCGATGATCCGGCCCAGCATCCGCATCGGCAATTCGCGGGCGATGTCCTTGGTGGCGTCAAATGTGCCCTTGGCCAGCGTCTGATCCAGAATCTCTACGCATAGCGCGCGAATCTGGCCCTCAAACTCGGCCACCACGTTCTTTGAGAACGCGCGGGCAACCTTGACCCGGGTTTGCATGTGTTCGGGCGGATCGGTTTCCTGAAACGTGCGGCGGGCGAGGTATTCCTCGTAGGTCTGATCCTCCATCCGGATGCCCCGGGCCGAGGACAACAACTCGTGCTGGCGGTTCAGTTCCAGAATGTCGGCGTGGCGCGTGACGGACCAGAACCCTTTGCCGCCTGACCAGTCGCTCCAAGACAAAGGGTCTTCGCGGCGCAGGCGGGCAAAGGTGTTGAGAGGCGGGCCGCTGACAAAGCTGTCGTGGCTGGACAGGTCGGCATGACCATCATCCGTCGGGGCCCATACAGTCATCGATACCTCCCTTGCGGTGCGCCAAGTCTACGTATATTGATGAACATGTTAAATATGTAAAGGCCCTTGTCATGCATCTCGCAATTCTGGTGACCAACACCGATGACAGCGCCTTTGCCGCGCGCCATCCCCGTGACGCAGAGAAGTTCGAAACCCTGATCCGGGCGCTGCGGCCCGATTGGCAGTTGACCGCGTTCGACCTTCCAAGCGGCGCGTTTCCGGCCGATCTGACCGCCTATGACGGCTTCATCATCGGCGGCAGTCCGGCCTCGGTCAACGACGATGCGCCGTGGATCGCGCGGCTGTTAAGCGCGGTGCCAAAGATCGTGGCCCTGGGTCGGCCGCTGTTCGGGGCGTGCTTTGGTCATCAGGCGATTGCGGTGGCGCTGGGTGGCACGGTCGCGCGCAACCCGGGCGGCTGGGTCTTTGGCGTGACCGAAACCAATGTGACAGCACCTTTGCCTTGGATGGAGCCGGGACCGATCCGCCTGAGCGCGGCACATTCTGAACAAGTGACGGTGGTGCCCTCCGGCGCAAAGGTTCTGGGAGGCAACGCGGACTGTCCTGCGGGCTTCCTGTGTTGGGGCGAAAAGGTTTTAACTACCCAGTATCACCCTGAAATCACGCATGAATTCATGAAGGCTTTAGTCGGGGAATACGCCCCCAAAGTGCCCCCCGATGTCGCCGCCAAGGCGCGTCAGTCGCTTGCCCGGCCCGCTGATGCAGCGCGGATGGCAAGGTGGATCATCGGGTTCTTCGAACAGCCCTAGGACAGCGCCGCCAGCAGGTCCATCGCTGTGACCTGATCGAACTGCACATGGCGATTCATCAGGGCCTCGGCCTCAACCGACTGGCGGTCAAGGATCAGGCCCGCGATCACCCGATGCTCCCGCGCCGATGCGCCGATGACGCCAGCGAACTTATAGCGGGCGCGGTAGTAGGCCAGCAACTTCCGCGCGTTGGTCTTGACGAAATCGACCAGCACCGCGTTGCCGGCCGCCAACGCCACGCATTCGTGGAAACGCAGATTGTGCTGGTAATATCCATCAGGGTCGCTGTCGCCCAAACGCTGCGCATGGGCCTCGCAAGCCACAACCGCGCCTTCCAGCGCCAGCGCCCCTTGCCGCGACAAGCGCCGTGCGGCCAGCCCGGCGGCCTGACCCTCCAGCTTGGCATGCACCTCCAGGATCGCCAGGAATTCCTCCAGCGTCGGGCGAAAGATCGTCGCCCCCTTGCGCGGATGGCGGCGGACCAGCCCGACCGCCTCAAGCTGCAGGATCGCCTCGCGGACCGGGGTGCGCGAGACGCCGAAACTGGCGACCAGTTCCGCCTCGTCGATCACGTCGCCGGGGTTCAACTGGCCAAGGTCGATCCGGTCAAGGATGTGCTGGACCAAGCTGGGGCTGGGCGACGTCACGGAGCGGCCCCGTCAACGCCAGCCCCGTTCTGCAGCGCGATCAGATGGCGCAGCGCCAGGGCCAGCACCGCCGCTTGTTCCGGCCCCAGCCGCTGGCGCAGGTCATGGTCAAACGCGATGGCCTTGGCCCCCAGCGCGCCGAAAATCTGCCGTCCGTTTGCGGTCAGCGACAGCACCTCGGCCCTCCGGTCGTCCCTGTCCGGGGCACGCAGCAGCAACCCTTCGGCCTCCAGCGCCGCCACGGCCCGGCTGACCTTTGTCTTGTCCAGATGCGAGATGCGGCAAATCTCGGTCGCGGTCATGGCGCCGAACTTGCCCAGGTTCGCCAACACTCGCCATTGCGTCCGCGTCATCCCGTGATCGCGCCGATAGACATGCTGGAACGATTGGCTGGTGACCTCGGCCGCCTGATTAAGCAGGTAGGGCAGAAAAGCCTCAAGATCGAAATCCTGTGCAACGATAGGTGGTTCAGCCATTTTCCCATCCGTGTCCCGTCAAGCGCCAAGCTGCCACAGCTTGGCCGGGGTGTCACGGGTCAGCCTTTTCCGCCATGGGGCAGGTCGATCTTCTGCAGGGCCTCCAGAAGATCAAGCAGGGTTTCCAGCCGGTCCTTGCCAAAGGCCGCCTCGATCTGCTGAAAGATCCCGGCGCTGATCGCCGAATGCGCCTGAATCAGCGCCACGCCCGCCGCCGTGATCGCCAGAACCGACTTGCGCCGGTCATCGGCGGGGGTGGACCGGGTCACCAGACCTTCGTCCTGCAGCGGGCCGACCATTCGGGTCAGGCTGGACAAAAGCAGGCAGGCGTCCCGTGCTACATGCGAAAGCTCCATCGGACCCTGTTCTTCAAGGATGCGCAAAACCCGCCATTTCTGTTCGTTGACACCTGAGGTCGACAGCATCTCTCGGATTGGTTCCATCACCGTCTCGCGCGCCCGCAAAAGCGCGATGGGCAGCGACCGGCGGGTTTGGCGTAGGTTGGACATCTGGGGCCTTTGCGGGAACAGTTTCCCCTAGATGGCACGCTATGGGGGCGGGTCAACAGGAATCATTGACAGGGCCGTCAAAGTATTTAACAAAGCAAATAATCGCTGCGAGGGCCGAATGCCACATATCCAGATCGACTACTCGCCGAACCTTGAGACGCGGCTGGATATTGCGGGCCTTTGCCGCATGATGCGCGATGCTGCCGTCGCAACCGGGGTCTTGCCCTTGGCTGGCATCCGCGTCCGGGCCACGGCCTGCAGCCATGTGGTGATCGCCGACGGCAACCCCGATCATGCGTTCATGGACATCTCGATCCGTCTGCGCGCCGGTCGTTCGCCCGACGACAAAGCCCGCGCCACCGCGCAGATATTTGCCGCAGCCGAAGCATATTGCGCCGGGGTGATGCAGACGTCCTCCTTAATGCTGTCGATGGAAATGCGCGACATCGACGCCGACCTTGCCCCCAAGGCAAGCTCGATCCGCCGCTACCTGCCCGGAGGCACCGAATGACCGATCTTGCCACCCATCTGACCAAGCTGAACACCCACATCGCCCGGTTCCGCGACACCGGCATCCTGAACCTAATCGACGGCAAGGACGTGGCCGGAGCGGAGTGGTTCGAGACCCGCTCACCGGTCGATGACAGCCTGATTGCCCGTGTGGCGTTGGGCACGGCTGCGGATATCGACCATGCGGCAAGGGCTGCCGAGGCCGCCTTTCCGGCCTGGGCCGCGATGGACGGGGCCAAGCGCAAGGCGATCCTGCACCGCATCGCCGATCTGATCGAGGAACGGGCCGAGGAAATCGCCCTTTGTGAATGCTGGGACACCGGGCAGGCCTGGCGCTTCATGGCCAAGGCCGCCCTGCGCGGGGCCGAGAATTTCCGCTTTTTCGCCGATCTGGCCCCGGGTGCACGCGACGGGCAAAGCCTGCCGACCGCGACGCATTGGAACGTGACCAGCCGCCATCCGATCGGCCCGGTGGGGGTGATCACGCCCTGGAACACGCCCTTCATGCTGTCGACCTGGAAGATCGCCCCGGCGCTGGCTGCCGGTTGCACGGTGGTCCACAAGCCGGCGGAACTGTCGCCCCTGACCGCCCGGCTGCTGGCCGAAATCTGCCGTGACGCGGGCTTGCCCCCCGGCGTGCTGAACCTGGTGAACGGGCTGGGTGATGGGGCAGGCCGCGCCCTGACGGAACATCCCGCAATCAAGGCCATCGCCTTTGTCGGCGAAAGCCGCACCGGGTCGATGATCATGAAGCAAGGCGCCGACACGTTGAAGCGGGTGCATTTCGAACTGGGCGGCAAGAACCCGGTGATCGTATTCGAGGATGCCGATCTGGACCGCGCCGTCGATGCGGTGATCTTCATGATCTATTCGCTGAACGGAGAACGCTGCACCTCGTCCTCGCGGCTGCTGGTGCAAAAGACCATTGCCGACGGGTTCCATTCCCGGCTGGTTGACCGGGTGAACCGCATCCGTGTCGGTCACCCTCTGGACCCCGCGACCGAGATCGGGCCGCTGATCGATGCGGGCCATTTCGCCAAGGTGTCGGGATATGTGCAGGCCGGCCTTGCCGAGGGTGCGGTGCTGGAAACGGGCGGCGACAGGGTCGGGCAAACGGGCCAGTTCCTGCGCCCGGTGCTGTTCACCGGAGCCAATGCCGGGATGAAAATCGCGCAGGAAGAGGTGTTCGGCCCCTTCCTGACCTCGATCACCTTTGACGACGAAGACGACGCGCTGCGTCTGGCCAATGGCGTGGCCTACGGGCTGGCGGGCTATGTCTGGACCGCCGATCTTGCCCGCGCCCTGCGGTTCAGCAACCGGCTGGAGGCGGGCATGGTCTGGGTCAACTCGGAAAACGTCCGCCACCTGCCCACGCCGTTTGGCGGTACCAAGGCCAGCGGCATCGGCCGTGATGGCGGCGACTGGTCGTTCGACTTCTACATGGAGACGAAGAACGTCGCCCTTGCCCTCGGCACCCACACGATCCAACGACTTGGCGTCTGACCGGAGGATTTCATGCCCATTCCCGCCCCGAACCTGCATCCGCCCTTCAACATCGTCCGGCTTAGCCATGTCGAGTTGCGGGTAACCGACCTTGAATGGTCGCGCGGCTTTTACGTCGACACGCTGGGTCTGCAGGTGACCCATGAAGACCAGGGCACGATCTATCTGCGCGCGATGGAGGAACGGGGCCACCACTCGATGATCCTACGCCGCGCCGATGTGCCTTCGGTGGGCGTGCTGGGCTTCAAGGTCTGGGAGGACGAGGATCTTGACCGCGCCGAAGCCTGGTTCAAGGCGCGCGACTTGCCGGTTGCCTGGATAGAACGCCCCTTCATGGGCCGCACCTTGCGCACCCGCGACCCCTGGGGCATCCCGCTGGAGTTCTACGCAACGATGGACCGGCTGCCGACCATCCATCAGCAGTACAAACTTTACCGGGGCGTCAAACCCCTGCGGATCGACCATTTCAACATGTTCGCCAGTGACGTCGACGCCAGCGTTGCCTTTTACGGCGCGATGGGGTTTCGGCTGACCGAATACACCGCCGACGAGATCACCGGCCGCACCTGGGCCGCTTGGATGCACCGCAAAGGCGGCGTGCATGACGTGGCCTTCACCAACGGTACCGGCCCGCGTTTGCATCACACAGCCTTTTGGGTGCCGACGCCCTTGAACATCATCGACCTTCTGGATCTGATGTCCACCACCGGCTATCTTGCAAATATCGAACGCGGACCGGGGCGTCACGGCATCTCAAACGCTTTTTTCTTGTACATCCGCGACAAGGACGGCCACCGGACCGAGATCTATTGCAGCGATTACCAGACCGTCGACCCCGACCTTGAACCGATTAGGTGGAGCCTGACCGACCCGCAACGCCAGACGCTTTGGGGGGCAGCAGCCCCGCGCAGCTGGTTTGAACTTGGATCAACCTTTGACGGCGCGGAGCTGCGCGACAGTGACCTGAAATCGCAACCGATCATCGCGCCATGAACCTGGTCACCTTTATCGCCGAGGGGCGGCAGCATTGGGGCGTCACCGGCGAGGGCGGCGTTGTCGCGCTGTCGCAGGAGTTTCCGCACTGGCCCACCCTGCGCGGGGTCATTGCCGCAGGGGCAATCGGGCAGGTCCTTGCTGCCGCCAAAGGGCGCGCGGTCACGCATCCCGATGGCAGCTTTCGCTGGGACATCCCGGTGCCTGATCCTGAAAAGATCATCTGCGTCGGCGTGAACTTTCCCGACCGCAACGCCGAATACAAGGACGGGCAAGAGGCCCCGCCGAACATGTCGCTGTTCATCCGCTTTGCCCGCAGTTTTGTCGGGCATGAGGCCCCTTTGATCCGTCCCCCCGAAAGCCCGCAACTGGATTACGAGGGCGAGATTGCAGTCGTCATCGGCAAGGGTGGTCGTCGCATTCCCGAAGCGCGGGCCCTGTCCCATATCGCCGGGCTGACCCTGTGCAACGAAGGCACGATCCGCGACTGGGTGCGGCATGCGAAATTCAACGTCACGCAAGGCAAGAACTGGGACGGCTCGGGCGCGATGGGGCCATGGCTGGTGCCCTACCGCGACCCGTCGCAACTGACCGACGTGGCGCTGGAAACCCGGGTGAATGGCGAAGCTCGGCAGTCCGACCGGACCGGGCGGATGCTGTTTCCGATTGCCCGGCAGATTGCCTATATCTCGACTTTCACGACGCTGGTTCCCGGCGACATCATCGTGACCGGCACCCCGACCGGCGCAGGCGCGCGGTTCGATCCGCCGCGCTGGCTGGTGCCGGGCGATGTGGTCGAAGTGGCTGCCGAGGGTATCGGCACCCTGACCAACGGAGTGGCCGACGAATGACGCCAGACGACATCATGGCCTCCGCAGAGGCGCTGTTTCAGGCCGAAACGGCCGGGCGGCAGATCGGACTTCTTAGTCTGCGCCACCCCGAGATGACGCTGGACGACGCCTATGCAGTGCAGGCGGCACTGGTCGCACTGAAACGGGCGGCAGGCGCGCGCGGGATCGGCTGGAAGATCGGTTTGACCAGCCGGGCCATGCAACAGGCGCTGGGCATCACCACGCCGGATTCGGGCGTGCTGATGGACGACATGCTGTTTGCCGATGCGGCCAACGTTCCCGCCGGCCGGTTTATTCAGCCCCGGGTCGAGGCCGAGATCGCCTTTGTCATGCGGGCCCCGCTGGCCGGGGCCTCGGTCACCCGGGCCGATGTGCTGGCCGCGACCGACTTTGTCGCCCCCAGCCTGGAGATTTTGGACACCCGCATCCTCCGCCAAGACCCCGCGACGGGCAAAGCAAGGACCATCGTCGACACCGTATCTGACAATGCGGCCAATGCCGGGATCGTTCTGGGCGCACAGCGTCACGAGGTCCAGGCCTTTGATCTGCGCTGGGTCGGGGCCATCGTCAAACGGGGTGGCGTGGTTGAGGAAACCGGCCTTGGCGCGGGCGTACTGGATGATCCGGTGACCGGTATCCTGTGGCTGGTCCACAGGCTTGCCCGCTATGGGGCCGGGATTGACGCGGGCGATATCGTCCTGTCCGGCAGCTTTGTTCGCCCCATCGAGGCCCCGTCCGGTAGCCGCATCAACGCGGATTTCGGTCCGTTCGGCCAGGTTGATCTGACCTTCGCCTAAAGCCCCTAAGACGGACGCACCCTGTCGGGATGGGCGGCAGCCACGGCGGGCAGGGCCTCTAGCCGCTCGGCAATAGCAATCGTCCGGGGATAGGCGGTCAGGTCCACCTCCCAGCGCCTTGCGTTGTAGATCTGCGGCACCAGGCACAGGTCGGCCAGGGTCGGTTGGTCACCGTGGCAGAAAGCCCCTGTCGGACCGGTTGCAAGCATGGCCTCGAAGCCGATCAGGCCAAGGCTGATGAAATGGCCCATCCAGTCTTGGGTCTTGATCTCCCCGCCCGAAGCTGCAACCGCATGGCGGACGACGCGGAGGTTGCAGACCGGCTGAACCTCCATCGCGATGGCCATGGCAAAAGCGCGGACCCGGGCGCGGCCGGGCGGGTCGGACGGCAGGAAACCGGCGTGGCGGGTCTCGTGCAGATACTCGATGATCGCCAGTGACTGGGTCAGGCAAAGCCCGTCAATCATCAAAGTCGGCACCAGCCCCTGCGGGTTCTGCGCCAGGTTTTCGGGTTCGGACTGCGCGCCGTTTGCCAGATCGACCGGGTTGCTGTGATAGGCAAGGCCCAAGAGGTTCAGCGCGATGCGCACCCGGTAGGCCGAGGAGGACCGCCAGTAGTCCTGCAGGATGATGGGGGCTGTCACTTTGAACGTATCTCCCATGGGTCAGGTAAAGGTTTAGCTTGACTTAGTTGCATTCGCAACCAATATCCGTCGCGAGATTCCCTTGCGCCAAGGACCAGATCATGACCCTTCATGACCTTCCCGAACGGATGATCCGTGCCAATGTCCCGACAGGCACGGTGCCGGGCTACATGCCCGGTTTCGGCAACGACTTTGAAACCGAGGCTTTGCCGGGTGCCTTGCCGCAGGGCATGAACAGCCCGCAAAAGTGCAACTACGGGCTTTATGGCGAGCAGTTGTCCGGCACCGCCTTTACCGCGCCCAGCCACCAGAACGAACGGACCTGGTGCTACCGCATCCGGCCTTCGGTCAAGCATACGCACCGGTTCCAGAAGATCGCCGTGCCGCACTGGAAATCCGCGCCCTGTATTGATCCCGATATCGTCAGCTTGGGCCAGTATCGCTGGGACCCGGTTGCCGTGCCCGTGGATGAACGGCTGACCTGGATCACCGGCATGCGCACGATGGTTACTGCGGGGGATGTGAACACGCAGACCGGCATGGCCAGCCACATGTATCTGGTCAATACGTCGATGCAGGACGACTACTTCTTCTCGGCCGATGGCGAATTGCTGGTGGTGCCGCAGGAAGGCCGCTTGCGCTTTTGCACCGAACTGGGCGTGATCGACCTTGAACCGCAAGAAATTGCCATCCTGCCGCGCGGGCTGGTTTACCGGGTCGAGGTGCTGGAAGGCCCGGCGCGCGGCTTTGTGTGCGAGAATTACGGGCAGAAATTCGCGCTGCCGGGCCGGGGTCCGATCGGGGCCAACTGCATGGCCAACCGGCGCGACTTCAAGACTCCGGTAGCGGCCTATGAGGACCGCGAGGTGCCTTCGACCGTCACGGTGAAATGGTGCGGGCAGTTTCATGTGACGCAGATCGGCCACAGCCCGCTGGACGTGGTGGCCTGGCATGGCAACTATGCGCCGGTGAAATACGATCTGCGCAGCTATTGCCCGATTGGCGCGGTGCTGTTCGACCACCCCGATCCTTCGATTTTCACCGTTCTGACGGCTCCAAGTGGCATTAAAGGCACGGCAAATATCGACTTTGTGCTGTTTCGTGACCGCTGGATGGTGGCGGAAAACACCTTCCGCCCGCCGTGGTACCACAAGAACGTCATGTCCGAACTGATGGGCAACATCCATGGCATCTATGATGCCAAGCCCAAGGGGTTCATTCCCGGCGGCATGTCCTTGCACAACTGCATGCTGCCGCACGGGCCGGACATGGGCGCGTTCGAACATGCCAGCAACGAGCCGATGGTGCCGGTGCGCCAGTCCGACACGATGTCGTTCATGATCGAAACCCGATTCCCGCAGCACCTGACCCCCTGGGCGGCGACGGCGGGGCATCTGCAGGATGATTACATCGACTGCTGGGGGTCGCTTCAGAAGAAATTCGACGGCACACCCGGCGTCAAATAGGCTGAGAGGGCGGAGCGGGGGTTTCACACCCCCGCACCCCCGTGGAGTATTGTTACCAAGAGGAAGGGCAAAAGCCTTGGGATTGATCCGGTCATGGGTTGAAAGCGCAAATCGGGATGGTTGCGACTTTCCCTTGAACAACCTGCCCTGCGGGGTGTTCTCGACCGACGGCGAAGACCCGCGCTGTGGGGTCGCCATCGGGGATTTCGTGCTGGATGTCAGCGCGCTGGAGGAGGCGGGCCTGCTGACCCTGCCCGGTGCGCCCTATCTGGACGTGCCGTTCTGGAATGATCTGATGGAGGCGGGGCCTGCGGTCTGGGCCGCCCTGCGTGCCCGGTTGATCGCGGTATTGTCTGAGGGCGCAGCGGAACAGGCAATGATCGCGCCGCATCTGGTGGCATTGACCGGCGCCAAGCTGCACCTGCCGTTTCTGGTCAGCGAATACACCGATTTTTACGCCGGGCGTCATCATGCGACCAATGTCGGCATCCTTCTCCGGGGAGTGGAAAATGCCTTGCCGCCGAACTGGCTGCATATCCCGATCGGATATAACGGACGGGCGTCATCGGTTGTGGTGTCGGGCACGGACGTCCGCCGCCCCTGGGGGCAGGTCAAGGGGCCGGATCATGCAATGCCCGCGTTCCAGCCCAGCCGCCGCTTCGACATCGAGCTGGAGTTGGGGGCTGTGGTTGGCATGGCTTCGGACGGGCCGGTGACGGTGGCCGAAGCGGATGCGATGATCTTTGGCTATGTCTTGTTGAACGACTGGTCCGCCCGCGACATTCAGGCCTGGGAATACCAGCCGCTTGGCCCGTTTCAGGCCAAGGCGACCGCCACCACGATCAGCCCGTGGATCGTCATGACGGCAGCACTTGAGCCGTTCCGGCGACCCACCCCCGCCCGCGAGGTGCCGCTTTTGCCGCATCTGCAGGAGCCCGGGCCGATGCTGTATGACATCGCGCTGGAGGTTGGCCTGACCCCGGCAGGAGGCGCGGAAACCATCATCGCGCGCACCAACTACCGCGAGATGTATTATTCCGCCGCGCAGCAGCTGGCGCATCATACCACCAGCGGCTGTCCGATGAATGCGGGTGACCTTCTGGGCTCTGGCACGATCTCCGGCCCGACAAAGGACAGCCGGGGCTGTCTTATGGAGCTGTCCTGGGGCGGCAAGGAACCCTTTGCGATTGCAGGCGGCTCGCGCAGTTTCATCGAGGACAATGATACGCTGATCTTGCGGGGGCAGGCGCAGGGCGACGGCTATCGGATCGGGTTTGGCGACTGTGTGGGGACCGTGATCCCCGCGCTGGCCGACCCTTACAAAAGGGACTGACATGGCAAAGGCTTTCGCATCGCAGGGTGACCTTGCGGACAAAAAGATCAGTTTCACCGAAATCGGTGCGGGCCTTTACGCCTTTACCGCCGAGGGCGATCCCAACAGCGGCGTCATCATCGGAGAAGACTCGGTGATGGTGATCGAGGCGCAGGCGACCCCTCGCCTGGCACAAAAGGTGATCGACTGCATCCGGGGCGTGACCGACAAGCCGATCAGCCATGTCGTGCTGACCCATTACCACGCCGTCCGTGTGCTGGGGGCATCGGCCTTTCATGCGCCACAGGTGATCATGTCCGAAGCTGCCCGCAACATGGTGGCTGAACGCGGGCAGGAAGACTGGGACAGTGAATTCCAGCGCTTTCCCCGTCTGTTCCAAGGCCACGAGAGCATCCCCGGCCTGACCTGGCCCACCACCACCTTCAACGGCCGCATGAGCGTTTTTCTTGGCAGCCGCCGGGTCGACATCCTTCAGCTTGGCCGCGCCCATACCGCGGGCGATGCGGTCGTCCATGTGCCCGATGCCAACGTCATGTTCACCGGCGACATCGTCGAGGCGCACTCGGCCTGCTACTGCGGCGACGGCCATTTCGCCGAATGGGGCCCGACGCTGGAGGGGATCCGCGCCTACGGGCTTGACGCGATTGCTCCGGGCCGGGGGGATGCGGTGATCGGGCAGACGGCGGTGAATGCCGCCTTGGACCGCACCCGGGATTTTGTGGACAGCACTTACAAGCCCGTCGCCCGCGTTGCCGCCCGAAATGGCAGCCTCAAGGAAGCCTGGGATGCTTGTCGCGCCGAATGCGATCCGAAGTTCAAGGACTATGCGATCTACGAGCATTGCCTGCCCTTCAACGTCGCCCGCGCCTATGACGAGGCGCGCGGTATCACTCACCCCCGCATCTGGACCGCCCAGCGCGATCTGGACATGTGGGCGGCGCTGCAGGGGTAAGGCCGATGCCCTATGACTACCGCCCCTTCCCCTACACCCCGCCGCCCGGCCTGACCGCGCCCGAGCCGCGCCACAAGGTCGTCATCGTCGGCGCGGGGCCCATCGGCCTGGCGCTTGCCATCGATCTTGCGCAATACGGTGTGGCCTCGGTGGTGCTGGACGACAACAACGTCGTGTCGGTCGGCAGTCGCGCGATCTGCTGGTCCAAGCGCAGCCTTGAGATTCTGGACCGCCTTGGCGTCGGCGCGAAATGCGTCGACAAGGGCGTAATCTGGAAGGTCGGTCGGACGCTGCACCGCAATGCAGAGGTCTGGAACTTCGACCTGCAACCCGAGCCCGGCCACAAGATGCCGGCTTTCGTGAACTTGCAGCAATACTATGTCGAAGAATACCTTGTCGCCCGCGCGATGGAGTTTCCGGACCACATCTCGTTGCGCTGGAAGAACAAGGTGACGGCGCTGGAGCAATCCGGTCATGTGACCCTGACGGTCGAAACCCCGGATGGTCCCTATACGCTTGGGGCCGACCACGTCGTCGCCTGTGATGGCGCACGCAGCGACATTCGCGGCATGATGGGCCTGGACTTTGATGGAGAGCTTTTCGAGGAACGCTTCCTCATCGCCGATATCGAGATGCAGGGCGACTACCCCTCGGAACGCCGCTTCTGGTTTCAGCCGGATTTCCACCCCGGCCAATCGGCGCTCTTGCACAAGCAGCCCGACAACATCTACCGGATCGACCTGCAACTGGGCTGGGATGCCGACCCCGAGGCCGAGCGTCAGCCGGACCACGTCATCCCCCGCATTGAAAAGGCGGTCGGTCACAAGCACTTCCGGCTGGACTGGGTGTCGGTCTACACCTTCCAGTGCCGCCGTCTGGCCCGGTTCGTGCATGGCGGGGTCATCTTCTGCGGCGATTCGGCCCATATCGTGTCGCCCTTCGGGGCGCGGGGCGGCAATGGCGGCTTGCAGGATGTCGATGCGCTGGGCTGGCGGCTTGCGGCGGTGGCGGGCGGCCACGACCCGGCGATCCTGAACGCCTATGACGTTGAACGCCAGCACGGCGCGGACGAAAACCTGCTGAACTCATCGCGCACCACCCGCTTCATGTCGCCCGCACCGGGGGCCGAACGCCTGTTCCGCGATGCCGTGCTGGCGCTTGCCGCCAAGGCCCCATTCGCCCGGCCCCTGGTCAATTCGGGCCGCCTTTCCGCCCCCTGCACCTATCCATCGACCGGGGCGGACGAACCCCAGCTTCCCACCCCCAGCCGCCCCGGATCCGTTGCCCCCGATGCGCCTTTGCCGCAAGGCTGGCTGATCGACCAACTGGGACGCGACCCGATCCTGCTGGCCATCGGTCAACCGGCCCCTAAGGTCGCGGGCCTGAAAACCCTTGAGCTTGCACCGACTCCGCAGTTGCAAACCCGCTACCTTGGCAGCGCGCCGTCGGCGCTTTATCTGATCCGCCCCGATCAGATCATCGCTGCCCGCTGGTTGAGCGCCACGCCTGCAGTCATTTCTGAAGCCGCGAAGTCCATTTGGAAGGACCGGACATGAGCCTTGTCACCACCCCGAACCTCAAGGCCCCCGACACCGCCTATGCGGCCCTTCTGGCCGCCCACAAGGGCATGACCGAACCTGAAAGCCAGGCGCTGAACGCGCGGCTTGTCCTGATCTTGATGAACCATATTGGCGATGATGCCGTGTTGGCAGAAGCCTTCGACCTTGCCCGCAGCACGGGGTGACGACCATAGGGTCAAACGAAAGCCGGTTGCTATTGCATAGCAACCCCGAACGGATCAGCCTTTGGCCAAGGCTTACCCAGTTCTGGAGCATCCGATGCGCAAATCCCTTTTCCGACTTCTGCTTGCCGCCCTTGCCTTGTCCGCCCCCGCCGCCCATGCCTTTTGCGGCTTTTACGTCGCCCGGGCCGATGGGTCGCTTTACAACAAGGGGTCGACCGTCATCTACACCCGCGACGGCAATGCCTCGGTCATCACCATGTCGTCGGACTATAAAGGCACCCCCGCCGAATTCGCGATGATCGTGCCGACGCCCAAGGTCCTGAACCGCGATCAGGTGACGACTGTGCCCGCCGAAACCATCGCGCATCTGGACCGCTATACCGCGCCACGGCTGGTCGAGTACTTTGACTATGACCCGTGTGAGGAAGGCGGGCCGGTAGTCATCGAAGAAGAGGTTTCAGTGATGGTGTCGGAAGACGCCGACACCAAACGCGAACGCTATGAAGGTGCCCGCGCGCTGGGCGTGACGATCGCCCGCGAATTTGCCGTTGGGTCCTATGACATCCAGATGCTTGCGGCGAAGCAATCCGACGGTCTGGCTGAATTCCTGCGCGGTGAAGGCTACCAGCTTCCCGAAGGGGCCGAAGATGCGCTTGCTGGCTACATCAACGGCGGGATGAAGTTCTTTGTCGCTAAAGTGAACCTGTCGCGCCATTCCGAGGCCGCCAGCCAAGAGCTGGAACCCCTGCAGCTGCGTTTTAAATCCAAGGACTTCATGCTGCCGATCCAGTTGGGCAAACTGAACGGCGAAGGCCCGCAAGACCTGATCGTGATGGCCCTTGCCCGCGAAGGCCGGGTCCAGCTGACCAACTATATGACGAAGAAATTGCCCTCGGACATCAATGTCCCGGTTTTCATCTCGCAGGCCTTCCCGCAGTTCTACCGCGCCATGTTCGACCGCATGGCCCCCAAGAACGGTGCGTTCTTGGAATATGCTTGGGACATGGCCTGGTGCGATCCCTGCGCCGACGACCCGCTGTCACATGCCGAAATGCAGTCGCTTGGCGTCACCTGGGTCAGGCCGGACGAAGCCGCGACCCCCGATCTTTTCGTCACCCGCCTGCACATCCGCTATTCCAAGGACACGTTTTTCGAGGACCTCAAATTCTCGGTGACCGATGACCGCGAGAATTTTCAGGGCCGCTATGTGATCAATCATCCCTTCGACGGTGATATCTCATGCGACTATGGCCAGGAATACCTCGCTGAGACCCGCAAGCGGATCAAGGACGAGGCCGCGATGTTGCGCGAACTGACCGGGTGGAGCGCCAGCAACATTGCCTCGAACATCGCGAAGACGGTCAGCAAACGCTATCGGTAACGCCAGTCTTACGAGGCGGTCAGCACGCCACGGTCGATCTGGTCCTGTTCAATGCTTTCAAAAAGGGCACGGAAGTTGCCCTCGCCAAAGCCGTCATCGCCCTTGCGCTGGATGAATTCAAAGAAGATCGGGCCGATCACGGTCTTGGAAAATATCTGCAACAGGATCCGCGTCTCGCCACCATCAACCACGCCTTCGCCGTCGATCAGAATGCCATGCCGGGCCATGTCGGCCAAAGGTTCGGAGTGTCCGACGACCCGGGATTTCGAGGCCTCATAATAGGCCATCGGCGGCTTCGGCATGAACTTCAAACCGCGCTGGGCGATCTCGTCGGTGGCGGCGTAAAGGTCATCGGTGCCGACGGCGATGTGCTGAATGCCCTCGCCGTTATAGCGGCGCAGGTATTCGACGATCTGGCCGGTCTCGCCCCGGTCCTCGTTGATCGGGATGCGGATGCGGCCGCAGGGCGAGGTCAGCGCGCGGCTGTACAGCCCGGTGAACTTGCCCTCGATGTCGAAAAAGCGGATCTGGTGAAAGTTGAACAACCGGCTGTAGAAGTCGAACCAGTGATCCATGCGGCCGCGATGGACGTTGTGGGTCAGGTGATCCAGATAGTGAAAGCCGACGCCCGCAGGCTTCGGCGTGGCCAGCCAGTCGAAGTCGGCGTCATAGGGGTTCTCGCTGCCATAGCGGTCGGTGAAGTAGATCAGCGACCCGCCGATGCCGATGATGGCCGACAGGTCCAGCGCCTTGTCCGCGCTGTCATAGGGCGTCGCCCCCAGTGCCACCGCATGGGCAAAGGCATGGCCCGCATCGACCACCCGCCAGCACATCGACGGCGCGCAAGGCCCATGTTCGTCGACAAAGCGGCGGGCATGGCTGCCGGGATCGTTGTTCAGCACATAGGTGATGTCGCCCTGCTGCCACAGCTGGATGTCGCGGGATTTGTGGCGGGCGGTCAGCGCATAGCCCATGCGGGTGAACAGCGCGCGCAGCTCAACCGGGTTGGGGTGGGCGAATTCGACGAATTCAAAGCCATCGGTGCCGGCCGGGTTCTCGACCGAGATCACGGCGCGCGGGGCTAGGTGCGGAAAGGGACCCATTGGGCAGACTCCGTCTGGTTTTGCGGTTGGGACATGATACTCCAAGGTTTGCGCGTGCGGTGCGCGAAGCTCGGCTTTATTATGATCAATTGCGCGGATATATTCTGCAAGAATTACTATTTATGCGAGGAACACGCATGATTGACGCTACCGACCGCCACCTTGTCGCGCTGTTGCAGGGCGATGCGACTTTGACCGCGCAAACCTTGGGCGAGAGGTTGAACCTCTCACCCAGCCAAGCCGCCCGCCGTCGCCAGCGGCTGGAGGCCGAAGGCTATGTCACCGGCTACCGCGCCACGGTCGATCCCGGACGCGTGGGGCTTACAGTGCAGGCCTTTGTCCAGGTGCAGATGGCCGCACATAGCCCCGAGGCGGCGCAAGGCTTTGCCCGGCTGGTCGCGACGCTGCCCGAAGTCGTGGCCGCCTGGACCCTGACCGGCGAGGCGGATTATCTGCTGCGGGTCTGGTGCGCCGATCTGCCCGCCTTGAACCGGCTGGTGCATCACGCGCTGTTGCCGCATCCGGCAGTGGCTCGGGTGCAAAGCCAGATCGTGATGGACCAGTTGAAACCCGACGCGGGTCTGCCGGTCTGACGCCGGGTCTTGGTGCGCCTATAGCGCGATCCGCAGCCCGTCGCGCCCGACATGCAGCGGGCCGTCGTAGTGTGGCCTCACGTCGGCGGTCCAGTCCTTGGGGCCGAAATCCGGGTCGTCCGAGGGGATCAGGTGGTGCAGCGCCAGCGCCTTGACCCCGGCCAAGGTCGCGGTTCGCGCCGCATCGGCGGCCAGCGTATGCGCCCGCAGCCAATGGTGCATCAGCCGGGCGTCGCCATTGCCGATCCGGGCCAAGAGGGGGCCAAGCGCCGGTTCCAGCATCGCCTCGTGGATCAGCAGGTCCGCGCCTTTGGCAAAATCGGCCAGCGCGGGGTTGAACGCGGTATCGCCGGAAAAGACCACGCGCTTGCCTGCGGCGGCAAAAGCCAGCGACCAGCAATCCGTCAGCGGCGGGTGCAGGCTGGGCATGGCCCGCATCTCGACTGCCCCCAGCATCGCAGGCACGTCGGGTCGGATGACATGCAGGCTGACCAGGTCGCGCAGGTCGGGCCTTCCCTCATCGGTAATGCGCAGGTCTATGTCGGCCTGCATCGAGGCCAGAAAGCCCTGCCAGTAGCCGTCCAGCCCGGCAGGCCCCCAGATCGACACCGGAGTTTTCAGGCCGGACACCCAGGCCGTGTGCAACAGCGGCCCCAGTTCCAGATAGTGGTCGGAATGCAGGTGCGTGATCGCCACCAGCGCCAGGTCCTTCAGCGCCATGCCCTGATCGACCAGCGACTTGGTGACACCCAAACCGCAATCGACGACGATCCGTGTCCCGCCCAGCGACAGCAAGGTCGAGGTCGGCATCGCCGAGCCGGGGCGGATTGCCGGGCCGCCCTTGGTGCCAAGCAGCGCCACGAAATCGGCCATCGCCTCAGACTCCGGACAAACCGGCGTCCAGCGCCGAAAGGATCAAAGTGACGTCTTCTGGCGTGACGATCAGCGGCGGCGACAGGATGATGTTGGGACCGGAGACCCGGACCATCGCCCCCGCCGCGTAGGCCCGCACCTGAACGCCCGCCGGAACCGCCTTGTCGGCGGGTTTCTTCGTCGCCCGATCCGCCACCAGTTCCAGCGCCAGCATCAAACCCTGCCCGCCCCGGACATCGCCGATGACCTCGTGCTTTGCCTGCAGGGCCAGCAGGCCGTCGTGCAGCTGCCTGCCCCTCGCGGCCGCGTTTTCGACCACATTCAGCCGCCGGGTCTCGGCCAGACAGGCCAGCGCCGCAGCCGCTCCGACCGGGTGGCCGGAATAGGTATAGCCATGCCCGATTGCCGCCTTGCCGGTCTGATCTTTCTCGAACACCTCGGCCACAGCTTCGGCGATCATCACCGCGCCAAAGGGGAAATAGCCGTTGGTGATTGCCTTGGCGGTACAGGCAAAATCGGGCTTCACGCCCCAAAGCCTGCTGCCGGTCCAGGCCCCGGTGCGGCCGAAGGCGGTGATCACTTCGTCCGCGATCAACAGAATGCCGTTGCGCCGGCAAATTGCCGCCACCCCCGGCATGAAGCTTTCATGCGGCACGATCACGCCGCCTGCGCCCAGAATCGGCTCCATGATGAAGGCGGCGATGGTGCCCGCCCCTTGAAAGGCGATTTCGTCCTCAAGTGCCGCTAGACACAGGGCGGCCAGCCGTTGGGGATCGGTTTCGTTGAACGGGTTGCGATAGGTATAGGGCGCAGGGATGTGGTGGCAGCCCGGCAGCAGGGGCTCATATGCGGTGCGGAAATTGGCGTTGCCGTTCACTGATGCGCCGCCAATATGCGTGCCGTGATAGCCCTTCTTCAGGCTCAGGAACTTGACCCGCCCCGCCTCGCCCCGGATCTTGTGATACTGCCGCGCCAGCCGCAGCGCGGTCTCGACACTGTCGGACCCGCCGCTGGTAAAGAAGGCGCGGGTCAGCCCGTCAGGTTCAAAGAAGGCGCGCAATTCCTCGGCCAGTTCGATGACGCAGTCGTTCGAGGTGCCCCGGAAGGTCGAATAATACGGCAACTGCTGCAGTTGCGCCGCGATGGCGTCCTTTACCGGCTGGCAGGAATAGCCAAGGTTGACGTTCCACAAGCCGCCCACGGCATCGACCACCTCATGCCCGTCGATGTCGCGGATGCGTGTCCCCGCACCACCGGTGATGATCGTCGGCGGGTTGGCCAGACTGTCGGCGGGGGCGGTCATCGGGTGCCAGAAACTGCGCGCGTTGTTCGCCTTCAGAAAGTTCTCGTCCTTCATCGCGGTTCCCCTTGCAGGATTGAGTGCCAGTGTGTGGCCAAAGTTTCGGGCAGACGTCCGCCCCAGATTGCGGTGATGTCCTGCGCTGCCCGCGCCAGTTCGTGCCGGATGACCAGCCGCAGCGCATCGGTCATCCGCGCCGCCGGGGCCGCCAAGCCGATCGACCCGGTGCAGCGCCCTGCCGCGTCGAACAGGGGGGCGGCGGCGCTTTTCACGTCGGCCTCAAAGGTGCCTGCGGTTTCGGCAATCCCCCCGGCGCGCACCGCTGGCAGCAGCGCACGGATGGCATCGGCGCTGACGGTGGTGTCCGGGGTCAGCCGGGGCAGGGGCCGCGACAGGATCGCCGCAACCTCGGCCTCGGGCAGGAAGGCCAGTACGGCAAGGCCAGAGGACGTAGCATTGAATGGCAGGATATCGGCATCCTCCATCATCGCCTTGGTGCCGTGATCGGCGGAATAGACAAAGGCCAGCGTGGTCAACTGCCCGCCGACCAGCAAAGACAGATGCGAGGTTTCACCCGTCGCACGGGCCAAGGCCTCCAGCACCGGCAGAGCGGTTTCGCGGGTCGGCACATGCGCTTCACGCAGGCTGGCCAGCCGCAGGACGGCGGGGCCAAGCCGGTATTCGCGGCTGGTGCCGATCTGTTCGACATAGCCAAAGGCCTGCAGTTCCGACATCAGCCGAAAGCAGGTCGCCTTGTTGGTGCCCGACAGTTTCGCCAGCTCGGTCAGGCCAAAGCGGGGCCGCTGATGCGAAAAGCACCCCAGCAGGTCCAGCGCTTTCGAAACGGTTCCCATGAACGCTTTCGCCCTGTGACGGATGGCCGGGACATCGGACCGGTTCATTTTTGTTGACAGATCGTGGGCGGGTCTGTCAATCTAAATTTAGAACCAATGGTTCAAATAATGAACCGAAAAGACCAAGCGGCCCCTTTGCGGATGGAGACCCCGATGACCGCGCCAACCCAAGCTGCAATCGACACACTGGCCCGAATGCCGATTGCCGCCGGAAAGCTGCTGATCGGTGGCCAACACGTTTCGTGTGGGGGCCTTGAGTCCCCCGTCCTGTCCCCCATCGACGGCACCGTGATCACCACCATCGCCAGCGCCTCGGCGGCGGACGTGGGCCGCGCCACCGCCTCGGCCCGCGCTGCGTTTGAAGACGGGCGCTGGTCGCGCATGGCTCCGGCAGGGCGCAAGGCGGTGCTGCACCGGCTGGCGGACCTGATCGACACACATGCGCTGGAACTGGCTGTGCTGGGTGTCCGCGACAACGGCACTGAAATCGGCATGGCGCTGAAGGCCGAACCCGGGAGTGCCGCCGCGACTTTCCGCTATTACGCCGAAGCCATCGACAAGATTTACGGCGAAATTGCCCCCACCGCGCCGAACGTCCTTGCCTTGATCCACCGCGAAGCTGTCGGCGTCGTGGGTGCGATCGTGCCGTGGAACTTCCCGCTGATGATCGGCGCATGGAAGATCGCCCCGGCACTGGCGACGGGCAATTCGGTGGTGCTGAAACCGGCCGAAACCGCGTCGTTGTCGCTGCTGCGCTTGGGCGAACTGGCGCTGGAGGCGGGGCTGCCGCCCGGCGTTCTGAACATCGTCACCGGCCCCGGGCGCGTGACGGGCGAGGCGCTGGCCCTAAGCCACGACGTGGATGTGCTGGTCTTCACCGGGTCAGGGGCGACGGGCCGCAGGCTCTTGCACTACTCGGCCCAGTCGAACCTCAAACGCTGCTATCTGGAGCTTGGCGGCAAGTCGCCAAACGTGGTCTTTGCCGATGCCCCCGATTTGGGCCTTGCCGCCAAAGCCGCCGCCAATGCGATCTTCCGCAATGCGGGCCAGGTCTGCGTCGCGGGATCACGCCTGCTGGTCGAAGCCTCGGTGCATGACGATTTTGTCGCCGAACTGACCGCTGCCACCCGCAAAATGGCGGTCGGCAACCCGCTGTCGCTGGCAACCCAGGTAGGAGCCGTCAACTCGCTGGCGCAGCTTGAAGGCAATCTTGGCTTCGTGGCCGACGCCGCCCGCGAAGGTGGCGACATCGTCACTGGCGGCACGCGCGTCCTGCAGGACACAGGCGGTTACTACATGGACCCGACAATTGTCACAGGCGTAAAACCCGAACACCGCCTGTATCGCGAAGAGGTCTTCGGCCCGGTCCTTGCCGTCACCTCCTTCACCGACGAAAACGAGGCCCTGCGACTGGCCAATGCCAGCGACTTTGGTCTTGCAGCGGGGGTCTGGACCGCGAACCTGTCGCGCGCGCACCGGATGATCCGGGGCATCCGGGCGGGCGTTGTCCACGTCAACACCTATGGCGGCGCGGATGTCACCGTTCCCTTGGCCGGTACCAAACAATCCGGCAACGGCGCCGACAAAAGCCTGCACGCGCTGGAGAAATACACCGACCTTAAAACCGCATGGATTCAGCTATGACCCCCACTATACTTGTCGCTGGCACCTGGGACACCAAGGACGCCGAACTTGGCTACATGCGCGATGTGATCGTAGGGCAGGGCGGCAAGGTCCTGACGATGGATGTGTCCGTGCTGGGCGATCCCTCCGCGCCCACGGATATCTCGAAGCATCAGGTGGCCGAAGCTGCGGGATCGTCGATTGCCGCCGCCATCGCTGCGGGCAACGAGAATACCGCAATGCAGATCATGGCCGCCGGGTCGGCAGCCTTGGCGGCCAAGCTGCATACTGAAGGACGCATTCAGGGCGCGGTCGTCCTTGGCGGCTCGATGGGCACTGACCTGGCGCTGGACCTGTGTGCCGCTCTGCCCTTGGGCGTGCCGAAATACGTCGTCTCTACCATCAGCTTTTCGCCGCTGATCCCGCCGGGACGGGTGCCCGCCGATATCCAGATGATCCTGTGGGCAGGCGGGCTTTACGGGCTTAACTCGATCTGCAAGGCCTCGCTAAGCCAAGCCGCGGGCGCTGTCCTTGGGGCCGCGCGGGCCGTGGCGCTGCCGGACGGCAAACGCCCGATCATCGCCATGTCAGGCTTCAACTCCAAGGTCGTGACCTACATGGTCGCGCTGAAACCGGCGCTGGAGGCGCGGGGGTTTGAGGTCGCGGTCTTTCACGGCACTGGCATGGGCGGCCGCGCGCTGGAAAGCCTTGCGGCACAGGGGGCCTTTGCCGCCGTGCTGGACCTTGCCCCGCAAGAGGTGGCGAACCACCTCTTCGGGTCGGCGATCAGCGCGGGCGAGGACCGGCTGACCACTGCGGGTCGGCTGGGTATCCCGCAGATCATCTCGATCGGTTGCCTTGATCTGGTCGACCTTGTCGGCTGGCAACCCTTGCCCGACCTTTTCAAGGATACCCCGGCCCATGCCCACAACCGCCTTTTGACCACGGTCCTGCAATCCCCCGACCAGCGCCGTCAGGTCGCGCGCGAGGTTTGCGCCAAGCTTGCCACCGCCAAAGGCCCGGTGGTCTTTATCCTGCCGACACAGGGTGGCCATTGCTGGGACCTGCCGGGCGAGCCTTTGTGCGACCCCGAAGGCCTGGCCGCCTTCTGCGACGAAATCCGCAAGGCTTGCCCGCCGAATGTGACCCTGATCCAGCTTGACGCCCATCTGAACGATCCGGCCTTTGCGGACGCAACACTTGCGCAGATCGACCAGTGGATCGCGGCGGGGGTGTTGCCGACCCCGGCCTGAAGGGGGAAGCGGCTACAACGCCGCGACCCGGAACCCGTCGGGCACAGAATCCCGACCCTCAAGCACCAGATCGGCCATCACTTCGGCCACCTTGGGGGCCACCCCGAAGCCGATTTTGAAGCCGCCGTTGGCGACGAAATGCCCCGCCCGTCCCGGCCATGCCCCCATGACGGGCGCGCGGCTTGAGGCGCGGGGGCGCACCCCCGCCCAGCGGCCCACCACAGGTGCCCCGGCCAGCGACGGCACCGCCGCAATCGCCCTTGCAAGCAGCTCCTCAAGCGCCGCATCAGGACCCTCATGGTGCCAAGTGGTTTCAGAGGTGGACCCAATCGCCACCGTCCCATCCGCATGCGGCACGATATGCAGCCCGTCGACAAAAAGCTGCGGCCCCTGCGGCATGTCATACTGCAACGACAGCGCCTGTCCCTTGACCCCGGACCCGACCTGCCGCCTCAGCGATGCCGACAGGTCCGCCAGTCCCGCAATTCCCGTCGCATGGACCACCGCACCCGCATCCTCTGCCTGGCCAATGACCACCGCACCGCCCTGAGCCCGCACCGCACCGACAAGGGCGTGCAGCGCCTGACGCGGCAGGATCCTGGCCGAAAGCGTATCCCTGACCAGCCAGCCCGACTGCGAGGCCGGTTCCCAATCCGCCCCGGTCACCGGCACCACTTGCCAGTCGGCCGCGCCTTGCCACAGGTCCCGTGCCGTATCGCCCCGTCGCTGCGCCATATCCACCGCGCGGGCGTCCTCCAACGGCTGCAACCGACCCAGCCTGCCATAGCCCGAGTCCATGCCCGATATCGCCTTGACCGCCGCCCACCAGCCGCCAGCCATCAGCAGGCTTTCCAGTTGAAACGCCTTCTTCGGGTTCCAGGCTTCCGGCACATGCGGCGACAGGGCGCCAACCAGCCCACCCGACGACCCGGCCCCGATGCCCTTGGTGTCGATCACCCGCACCCGCGCGCCCCGCCTTGCACAAGCATGGGCAATCGACAGGCCAAAGATCCCCGCCCCCCGGATAGTCACATCCACGCTTGTCATTCCGCCGCCCCGCGTCCATCAACTGGCGCAGAGGACTATCCCCGATGACCAACGCCGAACAGCCCCCGCAACTCGATTGGCGCGACCAGACGATCCCCGTCTCGCGCCAGTTCGACGACCCCTATTTCTCGCTGGCCGGGGGGCTGGACGAAACGCGGCATGTCTTTCTGTCCGGCAACACTCTGCCCGAAAGGTTCCGCGACGGCTTTCACATTGCCGAGCTTGGCTTTGGCACCGGCCTGAACCTTCTGGCCACACTTCTGGCGCATCAGGGCACGGGCCATCTGCACTATACCAGCTTCGAGGCGTTCCCGATGACGCCGCAAGACATCGCCCGCGCGCTGCAAGCCTTCCCGGAAACCGCCCCAGTTTCCGGCAGCTTTCTGGATCAATGGTCGACCGGAGCCCGCACCCTGCAGTTCCCCAACCTGACCGCTGAAATCATCATCGGCGACGCCCGCGAAACCCTTCCGACATGGCAGGGCAAAGCCGACGCCTGGTTCCTTGACGGCTTTTCCCCCGCCAAGAACCCTCAGCTTTGGTCCCCAGATCTGATGCACGAAGTCGCCCGCCACACCGCCCCCAACGGCACCTTTGCCACCTATACCGCCGCCGGTCATGCCCGCCGTGCGCTGGCCGAGGCCGGGTTTGCCGTCACCCGCCAGCCGGGGTTTGGGAACAAGCGGCACATGTCGCGGGGGGTGGTGCAGGGAGCCTGATCCGGCAGCACAGTGCTTCAGGGATGCCCTTGCAGGAATTCTCACTTACGGCGCGAAATTGCGATTCTTTTTCAGAGAATTTGCGCTTGTCACGTCAGCGACACAACTCCCGACCGGCGACGATGGTCAGCATCATGGTGTTCGCGCTCACATTAGTGAAGAGATCATACATATCATCACGCTCACCCAGCAGGACTTCGAGGTCTATGCGGGCGTCTATCCGATGAGGGCATTGCCTAGCATCAAGCCATGCATGGATGTAGCCCGCGCAGTAGCCGCCAGAGCCAAAGACACCTATGCCCCTGCCTTCTGTGCTCTCGATGCGGCAGATCTCGATCAGGTCGATAGCGCTCATCGGCTCATCGCTGGACTGAGGGTCTTCCGCCTGAGCGGGCAGGGCCAGCAGGCTGAGAACGGCGGCAGCCTTTAGCATGGCAATCGCTCCGTGAAACACGCTCACCTTAGTCCATTCCGCCCCGCCTTCAACCGGGCCTGACCGCCCGACCTTCGCATCGTCTGCGTCTTCACCCCACCCTGACCGGGAAAGAACGCCACGATGCCTCGGGCAGCTATCCGGCCCCAGAGTCGCTCTGAACACGCGTCCTGACCCCAGCCCTGCCTTGCTTTCGGGAATGGGGTCGTGTATCGGCCCCCGGTGGTCCTTCGGGGTCACGAGAATCAACAAGAAACGCCGTGTTGTCCCCATCCGTCGCAGGTAGGGACCCTCCGGCAAAGGAGAATGCGACATGAAACTGAATGAACTCGCCGACAATCCCGGCGCTGCCAAGAAACAAAAGCGCGTTGCGCGCGGTCCGGGTTCGGGCAAGGGCAAGACTGCCGGCCGGGGTATCAAGGGCCAGAAGTCCCGCTCGGGTGTGGCAATCGGTGGTTACGAAGGCGGCCAGATGCCGCTGTATCGCCGCCTGCCGAAGCGCGGCTTCAACAAGCCGAACCAAAAGCATTACGCCGTGGTGAACCTTGGCCTGATCGAGAAGTTCATTGCCGCGGGCAAGCTGGACATTTCGGTCGAGATCACCGAAGACGCGCTGGTCGCAGCGGGCCTGACCACGAAAAAGCTGGACGGCATCCGGATTCTGGCCAAGGGCGAAATCACCTCCAAGGTCATGCTGAAGGTTTCCGGCGCGTCGGCAACGGCTGTCGAAGCGGTCACGAAAGCGGGCGGCAGCGTCACGCTTTTGGCAAACGGTGCGGCTGCGGCTGCATAAGGGCTACCGAAAGGGATTGTGAGCGGCGGGAACGTCGCTTACATCACCAGAAGTTTTCCCGCGCCGCCGACCGGAAGACGGTTTGGCGGCGCTTGGCTTGAAAGAGACCTGACATGGCTTCAGCTGCAGAGCAAATGGCATCCAACCTCAGCTGGGGTATGCTGGGCAAGGCATCCGACCTTCGCCAACGCATCTTCTTTACCATCGGTCTGCTGATCGTCTACCGGATCGGCACCTATGTCCCGGTTCCCGGCATCGACGGCGAACAACTGCGGGCCTTCATGGCCGAAGCAGGCAAGGGCATCGGCGGGATGCTGAACCTGTTTTCCGGCGGGGCGATCAGCCGGATGGGAATCTTTGCGCTGGGCATCATGCCCTATATCAGCGCCTCGATCATCGTGCAGCTTCTGGGCACGATGTATGGTCCCTGGATGCAGCTTCGCAAGGAAGGCGAACAGGGCCGCAAGAAGCTGAACCAGTATACCCGCTATGGCACGGTCGCGCTGGCGATCCTGCAGGGTTACGGCATCGCGATGTCGCTGCAAGGCGGCGATCTGGCGCATACGCCGGGGTTCTTCTTTGTCGCGTCCTGCGTGATCACGCTGGTCGGCGGCACCATGTTCCTGATGTGGCTGGGTGAACAGATCACCGCGCGCGGCATCGGCAATGGAACGTCCCTGATCATCTTCGTCGGCATCGTCGCCGAAATCCCGGCTGCCATCGCCCAGTTCTTTGCGCAAGGACGGTCGGGTGCGCTGTCGACCCCGGTTATCCTTGGGGTGATCGTGATGGTTGCGGCCGTCATCGCCTTTGTCGTGTTCATGGAACGTGCGCTGCGCAAGATCAGCATCCTTTATCCGCGCCGTCAGGTCGGCATGAAGGTTTATGAGGGCGGCTCGTCGCACCTGCCGATCAAGGTCAACCCGGCAGGCGTGATCCCGGCGATCTTCGCCTCGTCCCTTTTGCTGCTGCCGACCACGATCAGCACCTTTTCGGGCGGCGGGACCAATCCGGTCCTGTCTTGGCTGGCCGCCAACTTTGGCCATGGACAGCCGCTGTATCTGGTGTTCTTCGCGGTGATGATCGTCTTCTTTGCCTATTTCTACACCTTCAACGTCTCGTTCAAGATCGATGACGTGGCCGAGAACCTCAAGAACCAAAGCGCGTCGGTTCCCGGCATCCGTCCCGGCAAGAAGACCGAGGAATATCTGGAATATGTCGTCAACCGCATCCTTGTCCTTGGTTCGGCTTATCTGGCCGCTGTCTGTTTGCTGCCGGAGTTCCTGATCGCCAAAGCCGGGATCCCGTTCTACTTTGGCGGCACCTCGGTCCTGATCGTGGTTTCGGTCACAATGGATACGATCCAGCAGGTTCAATCGCATCTTCTGTCCCAGCAGTACGAAGCCCTGATCGAGAAGTCGCAACTGCGCGGCCGTAAGAAGCCGGGAACCAAAACCGCGCCCAAGGCGCCCGCACGGCGCTGACCCCGATGGCGAACATCATCCTTCTTGGTCCGCCCGGTGCAGGCAAGGGCACGCAGGCCGCGAAATTGGTCGAAGCGCGCGGCATGGTCCAGCTTTCCACCGGCGACATGCTGCGCGCGGCCCGGACCAGCGGCACCGACATGGGCCGCAAGGTCGCGGCGGTGCTGGACAGCGGCGGGCTGGTGACGGACGAGATCGTCATTGGTCTGATCGACGAACAGCTGGCCAAGACCGGCCACGGCGGGTTCATCTTTGACGGCTTCCCGCGCACGCTGAAACAGGCGGATGCCTTGGGACAGCTTCTGGCAAGCAAGGGCCTGACGCTGGACGCCGTGATCGAACTGGTGGTCGATGATGCCGCCCTCGTCGGCCGCATCGTCAAGCGGGCGGAAGAGGCGAAAGCCGCAGGCCAGCCCGTCCGCAAGGATGACACGCCCGAAGTGTTCGAGGTTCGCTTGCGCGAATACTACAAGAACACCGCGCCCCTGATCGGCTATTACTGGGCCACGCGTGACTTGGTGCAGATCGACGGCATGGCTGACATGCCGGTCGTCGCCGGGGCAATTGCATCGGTTCTTGACAAAGCATGAGTTTCTGTTCCCGCGGCCTTGACGGCCCCGGCAAAAGCCCCTAATGCACGGCGTCCCGCGGTGGAATCGCCTTGCGGGCCATGCCTATTGGAAGTTCGGGCCATCGGGGTAAAACCCCTGACGGCGTTGTGAAAAAAGGTTCTGGCACTACGGAACCGCAACCTAGAAGGACGACACGTTTGGCACGTATTGCTGGCGTCAACATTCCGACCGCGAAACGGGTTCCGATCGCGCTTACCTACATCACCGGCATCGGTCCGCACACCGCAGAGGCCATCTGCGCCGCGCTGAGCATTGACCGTGCGCGTCGTGTGAATCAGCTGAATGACAGCGAAGTGCTGGCAATCCGCGAATACATCGACGCGAACCTGACGGTTGAGGGCGACCTGCGCCGCGAAACCACCATGAACATCAAGCGTCTGATGGACCTTGGCTGCTACCGCGGCCTGCGTCACCGCAAGGGCCTGCCGGTCCGCGGCCAGCGCACCCACACCAACGCTCGCACCCGCAAAGGCCCCGCTAAGGCCATTGCCGGCAAGAAGAAATAAGAGGGGCGACAGATATGGCACGCGATACCAAAGCCGCCCGCACGAAGAAAAAAGAACGCAAGAACATCGCCGCTGGCGTGGTTCATGTGAACTCTTCGTTCAACAACACCAAGATCCTGATCTCGGACGTTCAGGGCAATGCGATTTCCTGGTCGTCTTCGGGCACAATGGGCTTCAAAGGCTCGCGGAAATCCACGCCCTACGCCGCCCAGATGGCTGCCGAAGACGCAGCCCGCAAGGCGCAGGAACATGGCATGAAGACCGTCGAGGTCGAAGTGCAGGGTCCCGGTTCGGGCCGTGAATCCGCCTTGCGCGCACTTGCCGCTGCCGGGCTGAACATCACTTCGATCCGCGACGTGACGCCGCTGGCACATAACGGCTGCCGGCCGCCAAAGCGCCGCCGCGTCTGACGCATTGCTTTTGACCGGGCTGCGGGGGCATGTCCCCTCGCGGCCCGGTTTTCGTTGTTTACGATCCTCGGGCGTCCTTGCTGCTTCGGACATCGGCGGCGGACAAGAATAGGGGCTTTAGAATGATCCATAAAAATTGGCAGGAACTGATCAAGCCGATGCAGCTTGTCGTGAAGCCGGGGGCAGATGCCGCCCGCACCGCGACGGTCATCGCCGAACCGCTGGAGCGGGGCTTCGGCCTTACCCTCGGCAACGCGCTGCGTCGTGTTCTGATGAGCAGCCTGCAAGGCGCGGCCATCACCAGCGTCCAGATCGACAACGTCCTGCATGAGTTTTCCAGCGTCGCTGGTGTGCGTGAAGACGTGACCGACATCGTGCTGAACCTCAAGGGCGTCAGCATCAAGATGGACGTCGAAGGGCCAAAGCGGCTGTCGATCTCGGCCAAGGGGCCGGGCGTGGTCACCGCAGGCGACATCTCGGAATCCAGCGGTATCGAGGTTCTGAACAAGGACCACGTCATCTGCCACCTGGACGACGGCGCCGACGTATTCATGGAACTGACGGTTTCGACCGGCAAGGGCTATGTCGCGGCGGACAAGAACCGCCCGGAAGATGCGCCCATCGGTCTGATCCCGATCGACGCGATCTATTCGCCGGTCAAGAAGGTCAGCTACGAAGTGCAGCCCACCCGCGAGGGCCAGGTGCTGGACTATGACAAGCTGACGATGAAAGTCGAAACCGACGGCAGCCTGACGCCGGATGACGCGGTGGCCTATGCCGCGCGCATCCTGCAGGACCAGTTGTCGATCTTCGTGAACTTCGACGAACCGGAATCGGCCAAGGCGGGCGAGATCGACAGCGGTCTGGAATTCAACCCGCTGCTTCTGAAGAAAGTTGATGAACTGGAGCTTTCGGTCCGGTCCGCCAACTGCCTGAAGAACGACAACATCGTCTATATCGGCGATCTGATCCAGAAAACCGAAGCCGAGATGCTGCGCACCCCGAACTTCGGTCGCAAGTCCTTGAACGAAATCAAGGAAGTGCTGTCGGGCATGGGCCTGCATCTGGGTATGGACGTCGAAAGCTGGCCGCCGGAAAACATCGAAGACCTGGCCAAGCGCTTCGAAGACCAGTTTTGATATGTAGGGTGCGCATTCATTGCGCACCTTCCACCGAAAATGCCCGGACAGCCGGGGAAAACATGGGTTGAAGAAACCCCAAGGTGAGCGGGACCACACGTAGGTCTTGCCGGACAAAGCAAAACACGCGTTAGGAGATAGAAAATGCGTCACTCAAGCGGCTACCGCAAGCTGAACCGGACCCATGAACACCGCAAGGCGATGTTCGCCAACATGGCCGGTTCGCTGATCGAACACGAACAGATCAAGACCACCCTGCCCAAGGCGAAAGAACTGCGCCCGATCATCGAAAAGCTGATCACACTGGCCAAGCGCGGCGATCTGCATGCCCGCCGTCAGGCGCATGCGCAGCTCAAGCAGGACATCCACACCGAACGCCTGTTCGCCATCCTTGGCCCGCGCTATCAGGACCGTCAGGGCGGCTACGTCCGCGTCCTCAAGGCCGGGTTCCGCTATGGCGACATGGCGCCGATGGCGATCATCGAATTTGTCGACCGTGACACTTCGGCCAAAGGCGCTTCTGACCGCGCCCGCGAAGAAGCTGCCGAGGCGTAAGGCCTGCCCATCCCGTTCGGAAAAGGCCCGCCCCACTCGGCGGGCCTTTTTCTTTTGGCCTGCCGCGCCTAGGATTGCCGCCATGGCTGATCTTTTCGACACCCCTGCCAACAAGACACCCGACGGCCCGCGCCCGTTGGCTGACCGGCTGCGACCAAAGGCCTTGTCCGAGGTGATTGGGCAGGGGCAGGTCCTGTCGCCGGATGGCCCGCTTGGGTCGATGCTGGCGGCCGGATCAATGTCGTCGCTGGTCCTCTGGGGCCCGCCGGGCGTGGGAAAGACCACCATCGCCCGGCTGCTGGCGGATGAGACCGACCTGAACTTCGTCCAGATTTCGGCGATCTTCACCGGCGTCCCCGACTTGCGCAAAGTGTTCGAGGCCGCAAAGCTGCGCCGCCAGAACGGCAAGGGAACCTTGCTGTTCGTCGACGAAATCCACCGCTTCAACAAGGCTCAGCAGGACGGTTTTCTGCCCTATATGGAGGATGGCACGATCCTTCTGGTCGGGGCCACCACCGAAAACCCCAGCTTTGAACTTAACGCCGCCCTTCTAAGCCGCGCGCAGGTTATCGTGCTGGAACGGCTGAATCTGGTCGATCTGGAACGCCTTGCCCAGCGCGCCGAGCAGGACCTTGGCCGGGCTCTGCCGCTGAAGGGAGAGGCCCGTGAGGCGTTGCTGGACATGGCTGACGGTGATGGCCGCGCGCTTTTGAACCTGATCGAACAGGTCGCCGCATGGAAGACGGACGCAACGCTGGACCGCGACCAGCTTGCCCAGCGCCTGATGCGGCGGGCGGCGAAATACGACAAGTCGGGGGATGAGCACTACAACCTGATCAGCGCCCTGCACAAATCGGTGCGCGGCAGCGACCCTGACGCGGCGCTTTACTGGTTCGCCCGCATGCTGGAGGGCGGCGAGGACCCCCGCTTTCTGGCCCGCCGGATCACCCGGATGGCGGTCGAGGATATCGGCCTTGCCGATCCGCAGGCGCAGGAGGTCTGCCTGCAAAGCTGGCAGACTTATGAACGGCTTGGCTCTCCCGAAGGCGAACTGGCGCTCGCGCAGGCGGTAGTCTACCTCGCTCTCGCTCCGAAGTCGAATGCAGTCTACACCGCCTACAAGGCGGCGCGAGCGGCGGCGCGGGAAACCGGCAGCCATCCGCCGCCCAAGCACATCCTGAACGCACCGACCCGGATGATGAAGGACCTCGGGTTCGGTGCCGGCTATGCCTATGACCACGACGCCGAAGACGGGTTTTCCGGCCAGGACTATTTCCCAGAAGCCATGAAGCGTCCGATCTGGTATCTGCCCCCCGAACGCGGGTTCGAGCGTGAGTTGAAAAAGCGGGTGGACTATTTCGCCAAGCTGCGTGCGAAACGGCAGGGTGACTAAGCGCAAATCTTTTCGAAAAGATTTGCAAATTCCTTCGAAGGAATTTGTGGCACCCTGCCCGAACCGACACGCCGCATTGACAATCGCCCCGTCCCGCCGCAAAGGACCGCATGTTCCACACCCTTCCCATCATAGCGCTTGGCGGCGCGCTTGGTTCCGTTCTGCGGTATCTGATGGTCACCGCTATCGGTGCGCCGCTGGGCACGTTGGCGGTCAACGTCCTTGGCAGCCTTGCCATTGGTGCGCTTTTCGTTGTGCTTGGCGCGCGTGAGGGCTGGCAGGTGTTCTTGATGACCGGCATTCTGGGGGGGTTCACCACCTTTTCGGCCTTTTCGCTGGATACGCTGAAACTGATCGAAGGCGGGCAAATACCGCATGCCGTGGCTTACGTCGCGGGCTCGGTCACCCTTTCCCTCGCCGCCGTCGCATCCGGCGCGGCCCTTGCCCGAGGTATGCTATGACCGTCCAGCTTCTTGCCGTGACCGAAGACGAAGGCGAGCAGCGCCTGGATAAGTGGCTGCGCCGCCGCTTTCCGCAGATGACCCAGGGGGCTGTCGAAAAGCTGTGCCGCACCGGGCAGATACGCGTCGACAAGGGCCGGGCCAAGGCCTCGGACCGCGTCGCCCCCGGCATGGTGATCCGCGTGCCGCCACTGCCGACCGAGGCCGCCCCGACAGGTCTGCGGTCGCAGGGCATTTCGGCTGCTGATGAAAAGATGATTCAGAATGCGGTGCTGTGGAAGGATGAACACATGATCATCCTGAACAAACCCGCCGGCCTGCCCTCGCAGGGTGGCAGTGGCCAGGGTGACCGCCATGTCGACGGTCTGGCCGAGGCGCTGAAGTTCGGCTTCAAGGACAAGCCGAAACTGGTGCACCGGCTGGACAAGGACACTTCTGGCCTTCTGATGCTTGCACGCACCGACCGGGTGGCCCGCACTCTCAGCGAGGCGCTGCGTCACCGGGCCGCCCGCAAGATCTATTGGGCCATTGTCGCAGGCGTGCCGCATCCCCGGCAGGGGTCGATCAAGTTCGCGCTGGAAAAGGCTCCGGGCCGGGGCAGGGGCGGCGAAGGCGAAAAGATGGTCTGCGTCCATCCCGCCAAGATGGCCGAGCACCCGGACGCAAAACGCGCGCAGACCGACTATTTCACCCTCTGGTTCCTTGGCCAGCGGATGTCCTGGATGGCGCTGGAACCGGTGACCGGGCGCACTCACCAGCTGCGCGCCCATATGGCCGAGATGGGCCATCCAATTCTGGGTGACGGCAAGTATGGCGGTTCGGGCACCGAGAACATGGGCGACGGCTGGGGGGCCTCGACAGGGGGCGAGATGTCGAAGAAGCTGCATCTGCACGCCCGCAGTCTGACCATCGAACATCCGATCACCAAAAAGCCGATGACCTTTACCGCTCCGTTGCCCGACCACATGGCCCGGACATGGAAACTGCTGGACTGGAAGGAAACCGACGTCCCTGCCGACCCGTTCGAGGCGATAAGGTGAGGGCAGACCAGTGAGCACCTGGACTGCCCGTCGCTTCTGGACCGAAACCAGCGCCGTTCCGGTGGACGGCGGCTTTACAGTCCATCTGGACGCCCGCCCGGTCCGCACGCCGCTGAAGGCGCCGCTGGTGGTGCCGACCTTTGCGCTGGCGCAGGCGATTGCCGCTGAATGGCAGGCGCAGGGGGCCAAGGTGAACCCCGAGACGATGCCCTTCACCCGCACCGCGAATTCGGCCATCGACAAGGTCGCACCGCAGCATGCGGCGGTCGCGGCGATGTTGGCCGAATATGGCGGCAGCGATCTTCTGTGCTACCGCGCCGAAGGCCCGGAGGATCTGATCGGGCGTCAGGCCGCCGCCTGGGACCCGGTTCTGCAGTGGGCGAAAGACATGCTGGATGCGCCGCTGGTGGTGACGCCTGGCGTCATGCATGTCGACCAACCCACGGCCAGCCTTGCCAAGCTTCGTCAGGCGGTCGATGCGCAGGACCCGTTCCGGCTTTCGGCCTTTCACGACCTTGTCGCCATCTCGGGTTCGCTGGTTCTGGCCCTTGCCGTCACCCGACGTACCTTGACCGCCGAAGCCGCCTGGGACCTGTCGCGGATTGACGAATCCTGGCAGATCGCGCTTTGGGGCGAAGATGAAGAAGCCGCCGAAGTCACGGCTCTGAAACGGAGGGCTTTCCTGCAAGCCGACCGATTCTATGGATTGTGCGGGTAACAAGTTGCCCGGAAACCTGTAAGGGTGGCCGGACGTAGCCATTCGCCCCGCATAACTACCAGAACACAAGCGATTTTCCTGTTTGTGACAAGACCGCTTGACCAACCAAACCGCTTTAGCCAAAACTGCCCGACAGTAAGAGAGGCTTATCTCTTGCAGACTTCACCGGCGCGGACCCTTCGCGCTGCACAAAAAAACGCGGCCCGCAAAGGGTCGCTTACTCAGGAAGAGGTAAGAATGAAAAAATCCGTATTTTTCGGCGCGCTCGCGGCCACGACGCTGGTGTCGGGTCTGGCGATGGCCGGCACCCTTGACGACGTTAAGGCGCGCGGCGAGCTGATCTGTGGCTCGAACACCGGCCTGACCGGTTTCGGCGCCCCGGATGCGTCCGGCAACTGGTCCGGCTTTGACGTTGACCTGTGCCGTGCACTTGCGGCGGCCATTCTGGGCGATGCGTCCAAGGTCAAGTTTGTCCCCACTACTGGCGAAACCCGCTTTACCGCGCTGCAGTCGGGCGAAGTCGACCTTCTGGTCCGCAACTCGACCTGGACCGCCTCGCGCGACAGCGAACTGGCGCTCGATTTCGTGGCCGTCAACTACTACGACGGTCAGGGCTTCATGGTGAACAAGGCGCTTGGCGTTTCGTCCGCCAAGGAGCTTGATGGCGCCACTGTCTGCATCCAGACCGGCACCACGACCGAACTGAACCTTGCCGACTTCTTCAAGGAAAACAACATCAGCTATCAGCCGGTCAACGTGGCCGACGATGCCGAAGCCCAGCGCCAGTACACTGCCGGCGCCTGCGATGCGTTCACCACTGACGCCTCGGGTCTGGCTGCCACCCGCGCAACCCTGCCGGATGCCGAAAACCATGTCATCCTGCCGGAGATCATCTCGAAAGAGCCGCTTGGCCCGGTCGTCCGCAACGGTGACTCGGCTTGGGGCGACGTGGTCCGCTGGACCTACTACGCGCTGTTGATCGCTGAAGAAAAAGGCATCACCGCGGCCAACGTCGAAGAAGTCGCAACCTCGACCGCTGACGAAGAAGTCAAGCGCCTCCTGGGTGTCTCTGGCGAGATGGGGGCCAAGTTCGGCCTTGATAACGCGGCCTTCAAGAACGCGATTCTTGCGGTCGGCAACTATGGCGAGATCTTCTCGCGCAACATCGGCGAGGGGACCTCGATCAACCTCGCCCGTGGTCTGAACGCGCTTTGGACCCAGGGTGGTCTGCAGTACGCTCCGCCCTTCCGGTAGGACAGGGCATTCCGGGGGCACCGTCGCGTGCCCCCGGTCTTCTTTCCGACAATAGACTTTGGGCCCGGACCGCGCGCGCAGCGATGTGCGAACGGTCCTGACGCCACCGAAACATCGGGGTTGCCCAAGGGGAAGAAAACAGGGGGAATGCCATGACAATGGCCATTGACGCGCCGAGGCAGGGTTTTCGGCTTTCGATGCTTATCTTCGACACGCGCTACCGGTCCTACACCATTCAGGCCGTGGTGCTGGCGCTGTTCGTGATCGCGATTGGCTGGCTGGGCTACAACCTTGACCAGAACCTGTCCGACCGCGGCAAAGAGCTGTCGTTCCGCTTCCTTTGGCAACGCGCGGGCTATGACATCCCGCAGACGCTGATCCCCTATACCAATGACAGCGTGCACTTTCGCGCGCTTCTGGTCGGTCTGACCAACACCCTTGTCGTGGCCTTCATCGGCTGCATCTGCGCCACGATCCTTGGCGTGTTTGTCGGCGTCCTTCGCCTGTCGAACAACTGGCTGGTGGCGCGCTTGATGACCGTCTACGTCGAGATGTTCCGCAACGTGCCCCTCCTCCTTTGGGTGCTGCTGTCCTACGTCGTCCTGACCGAAACGATGCCCGCCCCCAAGGACTTCAAGGTCACCGACGAAATGACCGCCGCAGGCGAAGCACCGGCAGCGTCGATGTCGTTCTTCGACACTGTCGCAGTGACGAACCGCGGCACCAACGTCCCCGCCCCACTGCTGGAACGTGGCTTGGGGTCGATCGACCTTGGTTTCATGTCGCTGAACCTGACCTTTCTGGCCTTTGTCGCGGTGATTGGCGGGTCGATCTATGTCAACAACCGCATCGTGTCCGACGCCCGCAGGCGGCAAGAAACGACCGGTGACCGCCCGGTGACCTGGTGGAAATCGCTGCTGATCCTGTTCGGGCCGATTGCGGTGATGCTGGTGGCTCTGGGCCTGCATTGGGAAACCCCCGTCCTCAAGGGCTTCAACTTCCAAGGCGGGATGTTTATCGCCCACGCTTTTACCGCGCTTCTGGTCGCCCTGACCCTCTATACCGCCGCCTTCATCGCCGAGATCGTCCGCGCCGGCATTCAGGCGATCAACCGTGGCCAGTCCGAGGCTGCTTTTGCCCTTGGCCTTCGTCCCGGACGCACTATGAGCCTGGTGGTCCTGCCACAAGCCCTGCGCGTCATCATCCCGCCCTTGATCAGCCAGTTCCTTAACCTGACCAAGAACACCTCGCTCGGGGCGGTGATCAGCTACAGCGACATTTCCGGGACGCTGGGGGGCATCACCCGAAACCAGACGGGCCGCGAGATCGAGTGCGTGTTCCTGATGATGCTCGTCTATCTGTCGATCAGCCTGACCATCTCGATGGGCATGAACTACTACAACCGCTCCACTCAGCTGAAGGCGCGTTGATATGGCACAAAGTTTCAACCGCACCGAAATGCTTCCCGCCCTGCCGCCACCGATTTCGCAGCGCGGCGCGGTGAAATGGATGAACGAGAACCTGCTTTCGTCCCCGCTGAACATCTTCCTGACCGTTGTCGGTTTTGCCGCCATTGTCTTGATCATCGTATCCGCCTTCCCCTGGTGGGCTAATTCCGTCTGGAATGCCGGGTCACTAAAGGAGTGCCGCGACATCGTCACCGCCTCTGCGGGCGAAGGCGCATCGGGGGCCTGCTGGGCCTATCTGCGAGTCTGGTGGGGGGCCGTCATCTTCGGCCACCAATACCCTGTCGATGAACGCTGGCGGCCAATCCTTACCTTCGGCCTGCTTTTTGTGGCACTGGCACCCGTGCTCTTTGCCGGCCAAAAGCGCAGTCTCCTTATCATCCTTGGAGCAGTGGCGGCCTATTCGCTACTGACGCTCAGCCTCGCCGCGGCTCCGGCCGTTCCTTTCGTGCTGGCCCTGCTCGGCATTGCAGCCCTGCTGGTCCTGTCGCAAGTGCAGCCGGCGAAGCTCCTGTGGTTCACCCTTGCCTTCCCGCCGCTGTGCTTCTGGCTACTCTGGGGCGGATCGATCTGGACACCGATTGTCGCCATGGCGGGCTTTGCGGTGCTCTATCTTGTGTTCCGCGCGGCTTCGCCCGTCATCGGCCTTGCCCCCGCCGCTGGCGCAGGTCTGGTCGCGGCAGTGCTTTGGTGGCTTTTCGCCCAAGGCCCGATTGTCGAGAATCTCCACGCCATCTTGCGCGTCGAACTGCTCTTCGTCCCTTCCGACGAATTTGGCGGCTTTCTTCTCTCTACCGTCATCGGCATCACCGGCATCACCTTCTCACTGCCAATCGGCATCCTCCTTGCCCTTGGCCGCCAGTCGGACATGCCCATCGTCAAGATGCTCTGCGTCATTTTCATCGAGGCGATCCGCGGCGTCCCCCTGATTACGCTTCTCTTCGTCGCGGCCTTCGTGCTTGGCTTCTTCCTGCCACCCAACTCGAACTTCGACCTTCTCCTGCGGGTGCTTATCCTAGTCACCGTCTTCTCTGCCGCCTATCTGGCCGAGGTGTTGCGGGGCAGCCTTGCCGCTCTGCCACGCGGGCAATACGAGGCTGCTGATGCGCTGGGTCTGGATTACTGGCGGGCGCAAAGGCTGATAATCCTGCCGCAGGCGCTGAAGATCTCGATCCCGGCGATCGTCTCGTCCTTCATCGGGCTTTTCAAAGACACCACGTTGGTCACCATCGTGGCCCTGTATGAACCCCTGAAGGGGATCACTGGACTCGTCCGTGCTGACGTCAACTGGAAGGGCATCTACTGGGAGCCCTACATCTTCGTTGGCACCATCTTCTTTGTCTTCTGCTTCGGCATGTCGCGGTATTCCAAATACCTCGAAGGCAAGCTCAAGACCGATCACCGTTAAGGGACATATCATGGCAGAAGCAGCGAAAATGCAGGTCTTGGACGAAGTCGCGATCCAGATCACCGCGATGAACAAGTGGTACGGATCGTTCCACGTCTTGCGCGACATCAACATGACGGTGAACCGGGGCGAAAGGATCGTGATCTGCGGGCCTTCGGGGTCAGGCAAATCGACCCTGATCCGCTGCGTCAACCGGCTGGAGGAACACCAGCAAGGTCAAATCGTGGTCGACGGCACCGAACTGACCAACGACCTCAAGAACATCGACAAGGTCCGGTCCGAGGTCGGGATGGTGTTTCAGCACTTCAACCTCTTCCCGCATCTGACCATTCTGGAAAACCTGACGCTGGCTCCGATCTGGGTCCGCAAGGTGCCCAAGAAAGAGGCCGAAGAAACCGCCATGTATTTCCTGCAAAAGGTGAAAATCCCTGAGCAGGCGCATAAATACCCCGGCCAGCTTTCCGGCGGTCAGCAGCAACGCGTCGCCATCGCGCGCAGCCTGTGCATGCGGCCCCGGATCATGCTGTTTGACGAACCGACCAGCGCTCTTGACCCCGAGATGATCAAGGAAGTGCTGGATACGATGATCCAGCTGGCACAAGAGGGCATGACGATGATCTGCGTCACCCACGAGATGGGCTTTGCCCAGGCCGTGGCGAACCGGGTGATCTTCATGGATCAGGGCCAGATCGTGGAACAGAACGAACCGAAAGAGTTCTTTTCGAACCCGAAATCGGATCGGACCAAGCTGTTCCTCAGCCAGATTCTGGGTCACTGACCATCCCTTGTCTGGCGCTCCCGCGGCGCTAGGCGCAAGACTTTTCGAAATGTCTTGCAAAATCCTTCGAAGGATTTTGGCTTCGCGTCACTCCTTGGCTTGCGCCACCAATTCCAGAACCTTTGCTCCCAACCCTTCCACGATCAACCGCACCCCTTCGGCGTTCGGATGCAAGCCATCGGCCTGCATGAATGCCGCCATCGCAGCCGGGTCCGAGGTGTCGGCCCCCGCCGCGCGCAAACCGCCAAAGAAATCCTCGGCCAGCAGCGCGCTATGGGCGCTGGCCAGATCGCCATACATTCCATCAAAGTCGGCCTTGTAGTCCGGCCCGAAGTTTCCCGGGGCCTTCAGCGCCACTAGCAGAACCGGCAGGCCCCGCGCCTCTGCCGCTTTGAGGATTTCCTCAAGGTTCGCGCGGGCTTGGGCTGGGTCCAGCCCGCGCAGCATGTCATTGCCGCCCAGCGTCACGATCAGCGCATCCACGTCCGGCCCCAGAGCCCAGTCTAGCCGCGCTAGCCCGCCCGCTGTCGTGTCGCCCGACACGCCCGCGTTCTGCACCACCACATCCGCGCCCTTGGCCCGCAACCACGTCTCCAGTTGCGGCACCAGCCCGTCGGCCTGATCCTCCAGCCCGTAGCCCGCCGTCAGGCTATCGCCCAGTGCCACCAGCGTTATCGGTTCAGCCGCCGCCATCGCTGACAACAGTAACGTGACCGTGACCCCATTGCGAAACCCCCGCATCGCGCCATATGGCTTTGATACAGAAGCCCAAAGGAAGCTGCCCATGCCGGATGAAATCCTCGCGCTGACCGATGCGCGTCTGACCCTTGCCGGCAATGCCGGGCCGGTCGAGATCCTGAAGGGCATCACCCTCTCCATCACACGCGGTGAAACGGTCGGGCTGGTCGGGCCATCGGGGTCGGGCAAATCGTCACTCCTCATGCTTATGGGCGGGCTCGAGCGTGCCACCGGCGGCAAGGTTCTGGCGCTGGGCCAAGATCTTGCGGCGATGAACGAGGACGCGCTTGCCCGGTTCCGTAGGGGGAATATGGGGGTTGTGTTCCAAAGCTTCCACCTTATTCCCACAATGACCGCACTGGAAAACGTGGCCCTGCCGCTGGAACTTGCCGGGGCCGCCGACGCCTTTGACCGAGCCAGGGCCGAACTGGTGTCGGTTGGCCTTGCCCCCCGGATGCACCACTACCCGGCCCAGCTTTCGGGTGGCGAGCAGCAGCGCGTGGCATTGGCCCGCGCCGCCGCCCCCCGGCCCGCGATCCTTCTGGCCGATGAACCCACCGGCAACCTTGACGGGGTGAACGGTCAGGCGATCATGGACCTTCTCTTTGGCCTGCGCGACCGCCACGGCGCGACGCTGGTCCTTGTGACTCACGCGCCCGAACTTGCCGCCCGCTGCGACCGGGTGATCCGACTTGCCGATGGCCTTCTTGCCCCCGATCTGAAGGCCGCCGCCGAATGAGCCTTGCTTTCACCATCGCCCGCCGGGAGCTTCGCGGCGGCCTGCGCGGCTTTCGGGTGTTCCTTGCCTGCCTTGCGCTTGGGGTCGCGGCCATCGCTGCCGTTGGCACCCTGCGCACCGGCATCCAGCAGGGCCTGACTGATCAGGGCGCGGTGATCCTTGGCGGTGATGCCGAGATGCGCTTTACCTACCGCAGCGCCGATGCGGGCGAACGCGCCTATATGGACAGCATCGCGACCCGGGTGTCCGAAGTCTACGACTTCCGCTCGATGGCCCTGCTGGAAGACGATCAGGCGCTGACCCAGATCAAGGCCGTCGATGATGCCTGGCCCCTGACCGGGGCCGCCACGCTGGACCCGCCGATCCCGCTGGCCGATGCGCTGGCCGTCACCGACGGCCTGCCCGGCGCGATCATGGACCCGGTGCTGATCGACCGGCTTGGCCTTGTGATCGGTGACAGCTTTCGCCTTGGCACTCAGGACTTCCGCCTGACCGCCGCCCTGATGCGCGAGCCTGACAGCGCATCAACCGGCTTCACGTTTGGCCCCCGGACGGTGGTTCATGCCACGGCACTGGCCTCCTCCGGTCTTCTCGGCTCTGGCTCGATGTATGAAACCCGCTATCGGCTGATCCTGCCCCCTGCCGCCGACCTCCAGAAACTGGAAGACGAGGCCAAGGCCAAATTCCGCGACAAGGGTCTGCGCTGGACCGACAGCCGCAATGCAGCACCGGGCGTCGAAGAGTTCGTCGACCGCATCGGCAGCTTTCTGGTACTTGTCGGCCTTGCCGGGCTGGCCGTGGGCGGAGTGGGGATTTCGGCGGCGATCCAGAGCTATCTGGAAAGCAAGACCGCGACCATCGCCACGCTGAAGACGCTGGGGGCAACGGGCGGACTGATCTTTCGTGCCTATCTGTGGCAGACAGCACTTCTGTCGGGCCTTGGCATTGTCATCGGCCTTGCCTTGGGGGCGATCGTCCCCCTCCTTGCCGCGCCGCTGATCGAGGCCTCGCTGCCCTTCCCCTCCGACATCCGCCTGTCGCCGATGGCGCTGGTCGAGGCCGGGTTCTACGGCACCCTGTCGGCGCTGATCTTCACCCTCCTCCCCCTTGCCCGAACCGAGCGTATTCGCCCTGCCGCCCTTTACCGTGGCGGCGCAGGCACCCGCGCATGGCCCCGCAAACGCTATCTTGCCGCGCTTGGGATTCTTGCCGCGACGTTGATCGGTGCTGCGACATGGGCCTCCGGCATCCCCGAGCTTGCCTTGGGTGCGGCGGGCGGTGTGCTGGGCGCACTTTTGATCCTTGCGCTGGCAGCCATGGGCCTGCGCGCGGCCAGCCGCCGCCTTGCCCGAACCCGCCTGACCCATGGGCGACCTGCAATCCGCGCGGCCCTTGCGGCGATCGGCGCACCCCGGTCTGACGCGACCTCGGTCATCCTGTCGCTTGGCCTTGGCCTGTCGGTTCTTGCTGCCGTCGGTCAGATCGACTGGAACCTGCGCGCGGCCATCGCGACCGACCTGCCGACCCGCGCCCCGGCCTTTTTCTTCATCGACATCCAGCCCGACCAGATCGACGCTTTCCTCAAGCGCGTTACCGATGACCCGGCTGTCACCGAGGTTGAATCCGCTCCCATGCTGCGCGGTGTGATCACCCAGATCAACGGCCGCCCCGCGCGTGAGGTTGCCGGCGATCACTGGGTCGTGCGCGGTGACCGGGGCATCACATACGCCGCGACGCCCGGGGCCAAGACCCGCATAACCGAGGGCACCTTCTGGCCCGCCGATTACACAGGTGATCCCCAGATCAGCTTTGCCACCGAAGAGGCCGCCGAAATGGGCCTGAACCTTGGTGACACCATGACCGTGAACATCCTTGGCCGCGATCTTACCGCGACGATCACCTCGTTCCGCGACGTCGACTTTTCCAACGCCGGGATGGGTTTCGTGATGACGCTGAACCCCACCGCTCTTGCGGGTGCACCGCACAGCCACATCGCCACCGTCTATGCCCCGCCAGAGGCCGAGGCCGCGATCCTGAAGGATGTGACAAAGACCTGGCCCAACATCACCGCCATCCGCATCCGTGAGGCTGTCGACCGCGTCGCCGAAGCCCTCTCCGCCATCGCCACCGCCACCGCCTGGGCCGCTGCCGGGACGCTGATCACCGGCTTTGTCGTGCTGATCGGCGCGGCAGCGGCAGGCGAACGCGCCCGCATCTACGAATCCGCAATCCTGAAGACGCTCGGGGCGACGCGCGCCACCATTCTGGCCAGCTTTGCCCTTCGTTCGGCCCTGATGGGCGCTGCCGCGGGTGTGGTCGCGGTCATTGCCGGGGGCATAGCTGGCTGGGCGGTGATGACCTTCGTGATGGACAGCACCTACCGGTTCGAGCCGGTCTCGGCCTTGGCCATCGTTGTCGGCGGGATTATCGCCACATTGCTTGCAGGGCTTGCCTTTGCGCTGCGCCCGCTGGCAGTCCGCCCGGCCCGGACTCTTCGTTCGCAGGAATGACCTGAGACCGGGGCTTGGCTAAATTCCTTCGAAGAAGATTGGCTCCCGGCCTCAGCCGAAGAATTCCGGTCCTGCCCGGCCAAGCAATTCCTCGGCCAACTCGGTCCCCAAGACCGCCCCATCCGCCACCGGCCCGCGAACATCGCCCGTGATCGAAGCCGATCCGTCTGGCTTCAGTATCTCCCCTCGCAGCCAAAGCGTCTCTCCTTCAACCACCGCCAGTCCGGCGATCGGCGTCTGGCAGGACCCGTCCAGCCGCAAAAGGAACGCCCGTTCTGCCGCCAGCCGCAGGCCGGTCTCGCGGTGGTGGATCGCCGCCAGCAATTCGGCCACCCTGGCATCTTCCAGACGCCGCTCGACCCCGATCGCGCCTTGCGCTACAGCAGGAAGCATCTCTTCAGGCGCAATCGCCGCCCGCGCCACGTTCGCCATGCCCAGCCGGGTCAAGCCTGCGAGGGCCAGAAAGGTCGCATCAGCCACCCCTTCGTCCAGCTTTCGCATCCGGGTCTGCACGTTGCCCCGGAACTCGACCAGCTTCAGGTCCGGCCGCCGCAAGCCAAGCTGCGCGCGCCGCCGCAAGGACGACGATCCCACCGTGGCCCCCTGCGGCAGGTCGGCAATAGACGCATGGTGCGGCGACACGAACGCATCGCGCACATCCGCGCGCGGCAGGTAACAGTCCAGCACCAGCCCATCCGGCTGCAAGGTAGGCATGTCCTTCATCGAATGGACTGCAATGTCGACCGACCCGTCCAACAATGCGTCTTCAATCTCGCGGGTGAACAGGCCCTTGCCGCCAATCTCGCGCAGGGCCTTGTCTTGGACTAGGTCGCCGGTGACCTTGATCACCACCACCTCGAATGCCTCTTCGGGCAGGGCAAACGCTGCCATCAGACACCTTCGGACCTCATGCGCCTGCCACAGGGCAAGCGGCGAGCCTCGGGTGCCGATCTTCAGGGGCAGTGCGGGGGTGGGCAAATCATCGCGCATAGCGCAGGCTTACCCCCGCCGCTGGTCGCTTACAACTCTTGACATCCATTGCCCGCCAGCCGACCCAAGGACAGCACCAAAGGAAGCCCCCATGACCAAAACCATCCTGCGCGCCCTGAAGGGCGAGGTCCTGCTGACCCCGCCGATCTGGATGATGCGGCAGGCGGGCCGCTACCTGCCGGAATACCGCGCCACACGCGAAAAGGCCGGGGATTTCCTGAAGCTGTGTTATAATCCCGACCTTGCGGCCGAGGTGACCCTGCAGCCGATCCGCCGCTATGGCTTTGACGCGGCAATCCTTTTCGCTGACATTCTGCTGCTTCCGCAGGCCCTTGGCCCGAAACTGTGGTTCGAGACGGGCGAAGGCCCCCGCATGGAAACCACCACCACCCCGGCACAGGTCGCGAACCTGAAACCGACCTCTGATATCCACCACACCCTGTCGCCGATCTATGAAACCGTCAGCATCCTGTCGCGCGCCTTGCCGCCGGAAACCACGCTGATCGGCTTTGCCGGTGCGCCCTGGACCGTGGCCACCTACATGATTGCCGGCAAGGGGTCCAAGGATCAGGCCGCCGCCCATGCGCTGAAAGCCAGCGACCGCGCCACGTTTCAGGCCCTGATCGACCGCATTACCGAAGCGACTGTCGAATACCTCTCCGCCCAGATCAAAGCCGGGGCCGAAGTGGTGAAACTGTTCGACAGCTGGGCCGGATCCTTGAAAGGCCAGGACTTCCGCGACTTTGCCGAGGCCCCCACCGCAACGATCATCGCCGCGCTCAAGACCCGCCACCCGACAACCCCGGTCATCGCCTTCCCGCGTGAGGCAGGTGCAGGCTACATCGGGTTTGCCCACCGCACTGGGGCGGATTGCGTGGCCATCGACAATTCCGTCAGCCCGGAATGGGCAGCGGCGAATGTCCAGATCGACGGCTGCGTGCAAGGCAACCTTGCGCCCCAGCATATGGTCACCGGAGGTCAGGCCCTGACCGCCGCCACCCGCCATGTCGTCAAGGCTTTCTCCAACGGGCCGCACATCTTCAACCTTGGCCACGGGATCACCCCCGACGCCAATCCCGACCACGTCCAGCTGATGATCGACACCGTCCGGGCCATGTAGGTCGGGGCGTGCCCCGACTCCCCCCTTACCGCTAAACCACCTCACCCGCATCCAGCGCCGCCAGCACCTGGTCCGCCCCGTCCAGAACACCCTTGCGGTGGCCTTCGTCCATCGCGTCCCAGACCCGGTACATCTGCCTCATCCGGGGGTTGGACTTGAACCGGCCCCTGTGTCGGTCAAGGAAATGCCAGTACAGCAGGTTGAACGGGCAGGCGCTCTCGCCCACCTTGTCCTTGACCTTGTAGGCGCAGCCCGCGCAATGGTCCGACATCCGGTTGATATAGGCCCCCGACGACACATAGGGCTTCGACCCCAACAGCCCGCCATCGGCAAACTGGCTCATCCCCAACGTGTTCGGCGCCTCGACCCATTCAAAGGCATCTATATAGACCGACAGATACCATTCATGCACCTCGGCCGGGTCCACCCCGGCCAGCAGCGCGAAATTCCCCGCTACCATCAGCCGCTGGATGTGATGGGCATAGGCCAAATCCCGGGTCTGGCCCACAGCGGCTGCCATGCAGGCCATTTTCGTCGCAGCCCCCCAATAGACCGCCGGCAGCGCGCGGGAATGCGCCAGCGCGTTCGCCTCCAGATAGCCCGGCCCCTGCAGCGCCCAGATGCCGCGCACATATTCGCGCCAGCCGATGATTTGCCGGATGAACCCTTCGGCAGCCGCAATCGGCACGCGGCCCGACTGCCACGCTGCTTCCACCGCCAAACAAACCTCGATCGGCGACAAAAGCCCAAGGTTCAGATAGGGCGAGATCACGGCATGGCTCAGGTAAGCCTCGCCCTCCAGCATCGCGTCCTGTTCGTCGCCGAACCGGGGCAGGCGGTCGGCCACGAACTCGGCCAAAGCCGCCAAGGCACCGGCCCGGTCGGTGGCCCAGCGAAACGGCCGCAACCGGCCAAAGTGCCGGAATCGCGTTTCGACCAGATCCAGCACCGCGTCCACCACCGCATCCGGCGCAAAGTCGCGCGGGCGCGGGCGTAGCAGATCGGACTTTGCCGGTTTTCGGTTGTCGTGGTCAAAATTCCACTGGCCACCAGCGGGCTGGTCGCCCTCCATCAACAGCCCGGTCTTGCGCCGCATCTCGCGGTAGAACCACTCCATCCGCAACTGTTTGCGCCCGTCAGCCCAGGTGGCAAACTCGGCTTCTGAACACAGGAAGCGGTCGTCCGGCAGCACCGTGACCGGCAGGGGCAGGTCGTCCAAAGCCTGCAGCACCCGCCATTCGCCCGGCTTGGTCGCCAGAACCGTGCTCGCGCCAAATTCAGCGGCCCGGCGCAGCAATTCGCCCGGGATCGTCTGTGAGTTTTCCGGGTCGTCCAGCCGGGAATACGCGACGTGCCAGCCGTCAGACTGTAAAGCCGCCGCGAATTTCCGCATCGCCGACAGGATCAGGGCGATCTTTTGCGGGTGATGCGGCACGCTGGTCCCTTCCCCCATCACCTCGGCCATGACCACGATGTCCCGCACCTTGTTCGCTGCCCTCAAGGCGGCAACGTCGGGGGTCAACTGGTCGCCAAGGACCAGAACCAGCCTTACCAAGGCACAACCTTACCCTGCCAGTCAAAGAAGCCCCCGGTGTCGGCAGGGCCAAGCCCGCCCAGCACCGCCAGCAGGTTTCCAGCTGCAACCGCAGGCGCGACCGAGGGGTGCCCCGCCCGGTCCGCAGGCGACAGGCCGGTCTCGACCGTTCCGGGATGCAGCGCCACCAGCACCGATTGCGGATGGGTCCGCGCGGCCTCGATTGCGGCGGTGTGTACCAGCTGGTTCAGCGCCGCCTTTGCCGCCCGATAGCCATACCAGCCACCCAAGGCATTGTCGCCGATCGACCCCACACGGGCCGACAGGACGCCAAGCCGCGCCACCCGGTCCCGGGGCATCAGCCGCAGCGCGTGCTTGATCACCAAAGCGGGGCCGATGGCATTGACCGCGAACTGGCGCGCCAGAACTGCCGGATCAAGTGCTTTCAGCGACTTTTCTGGCCCGACCCCCTCCAGATACAGCGCCCCCGTCGCGACAAGAATCAGGTCGAACGACCCGTCCAGCGCGCCAAGGTGGCGGGCAATGTTCGCCTCGTCCGTGATGTCAAACCCGTCGCCGCGCCGCGATAGGCCGATGACCTCACCTTGCGACGACAGCGCCGCGACAACGGCCCCACCGACGCCCCCCGATGACCCGATAACCAAAGCCCGCATGTGACCTCCAGCGCATATGGAGTGAAGGTAGAGCAGCTGGCCGTCGTGACCACGACGTGCTGGAAAATTTGCCGGATTGCACTCCGGGCTTTAAGGGTAATGCAAGGCTTTGCTGTTGAAACTGTTGATGCCGCAGGTCCTGCCGTGCGCATCGTCGGACCCAAACCCAACCAGAAACGGACAATGACGGTGCAGTTGCTGCCAGTTCACCCCGCAAAGCCGGGTGTTGTCCGGGCAAAACGGGTGTGCCACCTCAGGTTTCCCGAAACGCGCTTCTGAAGTAGTCGGTGAACGGCTTCAGAAGGTAGGACAGCGGCGTCCGGTCTTCGGTCTGGATGTAGACACTTACTGGCATTCCCGGAAGGAGCCTTACTCCGCCAAGACTCAGCAAGGCTTCGGGGGCGATGGCGACCTCGGCCAGGTAATAAGTAAGGCCGCTCCTCTCATCTGCGAAGGCATCGGCGGAAATGCTCGTCAATGTCCCGTCCAGGTGAGGGGTCGTCCGTGATGGCAATGACGTGAATACAAGACGAACACTCTGTCCTTCGTAGACTTCGTCCACTTGCATCACAGGCACCCGCGCCGCGACAGTAAGCGGCCGGTCCTGCGGCACGAGGTACATCAGTATATCGGCAGGCCGGATGACCGACTGCAAAGCGTTTACCTGCAAGCCAAGAACGATTCCAGCTACCGGCGCACGCACGTCCAAATGCTCGATCTGCACGCGCAACGCGTCTTCGCGTTCGCGGTTAACATTTTCCTCGGCGACAACGTCGCGCAACTCAGTTTCCGCCTCCATACTGTAGCGGCCGTCCAACGCGCTGATTTCGATCCTGATCTCGGCGATCAATCCCCCTGCTTCAGCCTGTTCCGCTTTCAATGCGCCCAACCTGCCTCTCAACTCGGCAAGGTCGCGTTCAATGGCCGAAACGCGCGCAGCCTGCGTCAGGCCGGCGGTCAGCAAATCACGCTGGGCTGTGAGGTCTTCAATCACAAGGTGGATCTGGCTTGAAATCGCCAACTCCTGCCCGGCGAGGCCCTCGATCTTGTATTTGATCTGAACGATTTGCGCCTGCCTTTGTTCACGGGCGTTGCTCAAAGCTTCAGCGTGTTTTGCAAAGAGAGTTGCCTGACCAGCCATAACCGCCGCCGCTATGGCATCTTCTTTTGCCGCGGCAATAAGGGCGTCCGGAAAGACGACGGATTCGGCACCGGCGCTTTCCGCCTCCAGACGTGCCCGCCGCGCGCTCAATTCAATGATATTGCTTTCAATGGTCAGCAGTTCTGATTTCAGTTCCCTCCCTTCCAGTTGCAAGAGCAGATCGCCCGCTTCGACTTTCGCCCCTTCTTCGACGAGGATCTTTGAGACCACGCCACCGTCAGGATGCTGCACGACCTGTCGCTTTTGTGCCACCTCGAACTGTCCAGACACGATGATGGCGCCCGAAATTGTGGTCATCACAGACCAGCCGCCAAGCCCGCCAACCAGGACCGCAATGGTCAGGAAGCCAATGAAAAGCGGCCAGGTCGCTGGCCATCGGGACGAAGGGCCGCTCAATGTACCGCTCCACCGACAACTGGTTTCAATATCTCGGCGTGGTTTGTGACATGGTCGTGCAGAACCTGATCGTGAGGCCCGTATGCCGTGGACGAACCGTGCTCAAGAACCAGGACATGGTTGCATTCCTGAATGGCCGCAGGCCGGTGCGAAATGATAAGGACGGATTTCCCCTCGGCCTTAATGGTGCGGATGGCGGCATTGAGCGCAATAGATCCGGGCACGTCAAGGTTCGAAGATGGCTCATCCAGGATCAACAGCACCGGGTCACCATACAGCGCACGGGCCAGCCCGATCCGCTGCAACTGCCCTGCTGACAGGCGGCCACCCGAGGGCGACACCCAAGTGTCATAGCCCTCGGGCAATTTCACAATCATGTCATGCGCATCAGCCCTTTGCGCCGCTGCGATGATCTTCGTGCTGTCGGGCTGCAGGTCAAGCCGCGCGATGTTTTCGGCAATCGTGCCATCGAACAGAGTTACACGCTGCGGCAAATAGCCGATCAGACGGCCGAAAGTGTCCGGGTCGTACTGGTCCAGCGATGCACCATCAAGCCGGATAGTGCCAGCCAGCGGATGCCATATCCTGGTAATCGCTTTGGCAAGGGTCGATTTGCCTGCGCCAGACAAGCCGATGACGCCAAGCGCCTGCCCCGGTTCAAGCCTGAAACTGATCCCCCGCAAAGTCACCAAATGCTCGCCCGGTGGTCCGACACTCAGCCCCTCGACCTCCAGCAGGGCCTTTGGGCGGGGCAGGGCGGTATGCGGATGGGGGGGCGCCACCTGTGACAGCAGGTCTGACAGGCGATACCACGCCTCATGTGCCCGTTGTGCCAGCGCCCATTGTCCGACGGCCATCTCGATCGGGGAAAGCGCGCGCCCCATCAGGATCGATCCGGCGATCATAGCGCCAGGGGTCAGTTCTCCATGCAGCACCAGCCAGGCACCAAGACCCAGCATGGCGGACTGAAGGAACAGCCGGAACGTTCTGGTCATCGAACCGAAGGCACCAGCCACCCCCGCCGCCGCGATGCCCGTAGTCAAAGCTTGTTGCCGCGCGATTTGCCAGCGGTCAAAGCCTGAGGCCGACATGCCAAGTGCCTGAAGTGTGTCGGCTTCGGCTTTCAGTTGATCGGAAAGCCGTTCAGAATTGACCGCAGCAAAACTGGCCTCCCGCTGAGGACCCCGCGAAACGACCTGATTCAAAGCGGTCAAGGCGATCAGGGTCGCCCCTCCGGCTATGGCAAGCCAACCAAGAAGCGGGTGGAACACAAAGATCGCCGCGGCAAAGAATGGCGTCCAGGGTAAGTCCAGCATCGCCAAAAGGACCGGCGAAGCCACGAATGTCCGGATCGCCTCGATGTCCCGTTGCGCAACCACCGCACTTGCATCATTCGCCGCCAAAGCCGATCGCTGCATGGCCGCAGTAAAGACGCGACGGTCAAGCCGATCCTGAAACCGGGCTCCCACGATCGCCATGACCTTGCCCCGGACATAGTCCAGCACACCCATTGCGAAAAAAAGTCCGATCACAAGGCCGGACAAGGCCAGAAGCGTCGACTCGGACCCGCTGCCCAACACCCGGTCGTACACTTGCAGCATATACAGTGGCCCGGTCAGCATCAGCGCGCCGACCACAATGCTGAACAGAACAACGGCCAGCATCAGGCCAGTAGACTCGCGTCGTGCTGACCTCAGTTCCTTTAGGCCCTTTGCAACGCTGTCATGATCCAAGACGATTCACCGCTGCGTTAACAAAACAGGAAATCATCTTCCTCTAGTTGTGCGGCATATGTAAGGCCGGTCAGTGTAATCGTGATATCGGCCCTGCCGTCGCCGTTCGCATCCACAAGAACCTGGTTACCCAAGACCCGTGCTTCGGAGTTGTCCAACCCTCCGGTGAAGGCCGCCGACCCAATGTAATCGAATGTGCCAACTTCAATTCCTGCAAAATACAGCACGTCCAGATCGTCCGCGCCGCCATCAAGCTGATTGAAATCATTAATGACATCGATGCCGCCGCTTGTGCTGGGGAAAACGAAACGGTCGGCCCCGTCCCCGCCCGTAATGACATCGTTGCCCGCTCCACCGACCAGCAGGTCATCCCCGCCGCCACCTGCCAGCACGTCACTACCGACGCCGCCTTCAAGGCGGTCGTCGAAGTTGGTTCCGGTCAGCCGGTTGCTGCCTGCGTTGCCGACCAGCGTGACGCCTTGATGCAGGGCCTCGGCATTGATGTTGATCGCCGTCGTGGCGGTCGTCACCGCCGACAGGCCTGTGCCTGTGCCGATCACCACCCGCTCGACATCGACGCCCGCGCCCAGCACCAGCGTTCCTGCCACCGTGCTGGTAAAGCGCAACTCGTCCGCGCCGCCCCCGCCAATGATCTGCTCGCCCGCCGCATGATCGGCAAGGGTGGAGATCACGAACAGATCGTCGCCGTCGCCGCCCAGCACCGTGTCCGCCCCGCCGCCGCCGATGATCGTGTCGCGCCCGACCCCGCCGTCGATCCGGTTGGACCCCACATTGCCGGTCAGCACGTCATTGTAGCCCGATCCGGCCAGATCCTCGATCTGCGACAGCATGTCGGTTCCTGCGCCGCCGGTGGCCTGTGCCGTGGTCAGGGTCAGGTTCACCGTCACGCCCGAGGTCGCCCCGGTATAGCTTGCCGCGTCCGTGCCCGCACCGCCGACCAGCGTGTCATTGCCTGCCCCGCCGTCCAACCGGTCGTCGCCAGCGCCACCCAGCAGGATGTTGGCCCCCGCGTCGCCTGCCAGCCGGTCGTTGCCGCTACCGCCTTCAAGCCCCTCGATCTCGGTCACCGAGTCGGTCCCGAAGCCCGCCACCTCCATCGGAGTCCCGGTCTGCAGGCGCAGGTCAAGGTCCTGAGTCGCCGTCGCATAGCTGACCACGTCCACGCCCGCCCCGCCGATCAGAACGTCGTTGCCTGCCCCTCCGATCAGCGTGTCATTTCCGACACCGCCTTCAAGGCGGTCGTTGAAGCCTGTTCCGGTCAGCTGGTTGCTGCCTGCGTTTCCGACCAGCGTGACGCCCTGCTGCATGGCCGCAGCATTGAGGTTGATCGCCGTCGTGGCGGTCGTTACCGCCGACAGGCCCGTGCCTGTGCCGATCACCACCCGCTCGACATCGACGCCCGCGCCCAGCACCAGCGTTCCTGCCGCCGTGCTGGCAAAGCGCAGCTCATCAGTGCCGGCCCCGCCGATGATCTGCTCGCCCGCCGCATGTTCGGCAAGCGTGGAGACCACGAACAGATCGTCGCCGTCGCCGCCCAGAACCGTATCCGCCCCGCCGCCGCCGGTGATCGTGTCACGCCCGACCCCGCCGTCAATCCGGTTGGCGCCAGTATTCCCGGTCAGCACATCATTGTAGCCCGAGCCGATCAGATCCTCGACCTGCGACAGCATGTCGGTCCCCGCACCGCCGGTGGCCTGCGCCGTGGTCAGGGTCAGGTTCACCGTCACGCCTGCGGTTGCCCCGGTATAGCTTGCCGCGTCCGTGCCCGCACCGCCGACCAGCGTGTCATTGCCTGCCCCGCCGTCCAACCGGTCGTCGCCAGCGCCACCCAGCAGGATGTTGGCCCCCGCATCGCCTGTCAGCCGGTCGTTGCCACTGCCGCCTTCAAGCCCCTCGATCTCGGTCACGCAGTCGGCCCCGAAGCCCGCCACCTCCATCGGAGTCCCGGTCTGCAGGCGCAGGTCAATGTCCTGAGTCGCCGTCGCATAGCTGACCACGTCCACGCCCGCCCCGCCGATCAGAACGTCGTTGCCTGCCCCTCCGATCAGCGTGTCATTTCCGACACCGCCTTCAAGGCGGTCGCTCCCATCCCCGCCAAGCAAGACGTCGTTGCCTGCACTACCATAAATGCTGTCGTCGCCAAATTCGCCATCCAACCGATCATTTCCAGATTCGCCGGAAAGCGTGTCATTTCCGGTGCCGCCACTGACAAGATCATCGAACTTGCTGCCAGCAAGAACATCCGCCTGGTCATAACCCTCGATTGTCGTTCCGGATTTTCCGCGTGCAACCACGATCATCATTGTTTCATTGGCGCTGAAGTTAAGCGGAATAGTTGTCGTTTCGGACGGAATATTCAGAGTGGTTACTTTGACGGTAGGGGAACCATCCTCGGCCAATGTAACTTCATAGATCGTCACATGGTGAACACCTGACGTTGATGACGATACCGAGAACGAATCCAAGCGCCCAGTTTCGCTGCGATTGGTAAGAAAATAGACGTTCTTTCCCGCCGAACCAAACGAATTTACAGCGATGTCCGACAGGCTGCTTGGGCCCGCGATAACTCGCGTTCCCTGCAGTTGGGCAGACATCATGTCAAAAGCGATTCCTGCAAGACTCAAGCCTCCGAATGCTTCTTCCCCAATTCCGGAGTTGTTGATCAGGCGAGTCTTGTTGTTCTGCTGGACGGCCCAGACGTTGGCGTGATCAACGCCGGCAATCGCCATTTCCTCAACCATCTCAACCATTGAATCGAACTGCTTCAATCCCTGTTCGCCCGCATTGCGGGCGGCAACATTCCATTCGGTGACATACAGTCTGGGATCCGCGAAGCCCGACGTTGCTGCGGCCATTTTCTTCCAGACTTCAAAGGGCTGGTATACCCAACCTGAAATCTGAGAGTCGTTCCCGGTCAGGTAGCGGTGTGCAAGGATGCCATCAACCGCCGCACGGGATTCCGGCGTGCTGAATTGATCAAAGATCAGCTTTGTCGTTGCAACAAGGTCTCCACTGTAGTCTTCGGTCGGGGCTCTCCCTTCCGGAGTGCACCATTCAGCTTCACCGCCCGGGCCGACTTGAATGACCACATCCGGATTGGTGCCCTGAGTGGCAGGGACGCTTGCATTGAAGTCCTTTATTTCTTCTTGAACCACAACTGCGAGATAGGCAGCTACGCGACCATACTCCACCGCAGACATTCGAAAGCCAAAGATGCGGGAATTGTCCACAAACCATTCATTGCCAATTTCGAATGCAGAAACATTAACTCCCTTGTCCTTTGCCTCAGAAAGGACGAACTGCACGTATCCTCGCAGATCGTTTTCGTAGGCTGTGTCAATCGTTCTGTTACCCGTAGCATCCGGGCTCTCACTCAAGAACCGATAGGTCGGAAGTACAATAGTTGCGGAAGATCCAATTTCTCCGGCAAAGTCCAGAAAGCTGGAAATTCCGACATTGGCTTCACGCGGGGTCCCATTGATATCTGAAAAATCGTGGTCAAGCGAATTTGGGTTCGCAAGATCCAGATTGACCTCGGTTATTGTCCCGCCGGGATAGCGCATTGTTCCCAAATTGACTTCTTCTGCGAAGGACTCATAGGTATTCGAAATGGTTCCAGCTTCCTGACCGCCGTCGCGATCAAAAAGGAAATTCGCCCCGAAAACATTCTTGGTGATCGCATCACTTGCATACTGGATTGATCCAGTCAGGCCGGGAAGAAGAAGTTTTGCCATCATGTCCCCCAATTCACTTGATTTCGGTACTTGGGCTGAAACTCACAACCATACAAGTTGCACAGGGCAACTTTTGGGACCGGCATCAAAATCTTCTTATGACATCGCAAAAGGTCATGTGTTTGACCGCTCGCCAGCTGATTCCGGTCACTTCTGGCGCCACATATCGCACTGATCTTCCCCTGTTGCTTCCTGACGAACTGGAGAGACTACGCTGGCTCGAAGTAGACCATCTTGCCACTATTCAGTCAACAATCCGAATGTGCCTTGATCTGAGTCAATCACCCGTCAAAGCGCTGACTTTGCACGCCCGTCTGGCGCGAATATCGACATCTCGTGCGAAGCTAGTGAATGATCCGGTGGGTCAGATATGAATGACGGCTTGAATTCCGCTCTGCATGATTCGCGCTGGATGGCCAGCTTTGTCCGCAGACTGTTTCAGGTGCTGAACCGCGCTGGGTTTGCCGGAGGCTCCAACTTCTGAGTAGGATGGAGCATCATGAGCAAGACAACGAACAAGTTTTCCCCCGAAGTGCGTGAACGCGCGGTGCGGCTGGTGTTGGACAATCAGGGCCAGCATGGAT
>Ga0247831_1000188_pt1 | contig 139008 bp, 130 predicted proteins | sample LaCruzMarch2015__9_FD_192406 | JGI IMG/M metagenome (GOLD analysis project Ga0247831, IMG submission 192406) | Freshwater microbial communities from meromictic Lake La Cruz, Castile-La Mancha, Spain - LaCruzMarch2015_1m | ecosystem: Environmental > Aquatic > Freshwater > Lake | place: Spain... | reverse complement strand
ATGTTTCGAATCGTCGCCAAGCGCGATGCGCTTCACAGAGATCGCTGAAAAGCGGCACTTGATACGGTAGGGTTCGGGCAGCCCAGACTCAGAGAAGGTTCGACCGCAGTCGCGTTCCCTCCGCCACCCACCCCTAAAGCACAATTTCAACCAATCGCCCTCAGTGGCGATTTTTCTTTGTTTTGTTGGTTGCGGTCGCCGCTTTGGTTTGCACTGGATTCATTTCGATTGGTCCTGTATTGCTACGTTGAGTGGTATGAAAAGTGGTATGCAAGATGGCGTTGACCGGGAAGCTGACCAAGAAGCTGGTGGAGAACCTGGGTGCCGGGCGGCATGGCGACGGCGGCGGGTTGTACTTGGTCGTTGATCCATCGGGCGCGCGGCGGTGGATTGTCCGGGTGGTCGTCAAGGGCCAGAAGAACCTGAAGGGCGCACCACTTCGGACGGACTTCGGATTGGGCGGGGCGGATGAATTCAGGTTACAACGATGTGGTTGCCATCTGGGTGAACGGCGCGTTGCTGAAACTGTCGGTCGGGGATGGCACCATCTCGATCGACAACATCAATCCGAACACGAACCCCAACCTTTATCGTGATAACTCTACCGGTGCGCTGAACACCGAAATGGACGGTGTGACCCATGTCCTGACCTTGAAGGTGCCGGTGACGCCCGGAGCGGTCAACACGATCCGGATCGGCATCGCGGACGCTGGCGACGCGGTCTATGACTCCACCCTGATGATCGTGGCAAATTCGGTGCAAACGGCGCTGATTGCGCAGGATGATACGATTGCGGTGACGGCCAAGGGCGAGGCTACAGTGTCGCTACTGGACAATGACACCACAGCGGGGCGCACAGGCGTTGCGATCACCCATATCGCCGATCAGGCCGTCAGCATCGGCAGCATTGTGACATTGAGCACCGGCGAGCAATTGCGGCTGAACGCGGATGGAACGGTCAGCGTGTTTGCCACTTCGGCGACGGATCCGGTCACGTTCAGCTATACCATCGCTGACGTCACCGGCACGTCGGACACGGCGTTTGTCACCATCCTTCCATCGCCGGTAGACGGCACCGAGGGCAACGACCAGATGGCCGTCGGCTTCCGCGATGCGCAAGGCAACACCATCGACGGCGCAGACGGGCTGTCCGAAGCGATCTTCGGCTATGGCGGCAATGACAAGATTACCGCAGGCCTTGGCGATGACGATGTCTATGGCGGCACTGGCAACGACTTCATCCGGGCCGGTGACGGCAACGATCTGCTGGATGGCGGTGCGGGCAACGACGTGCTGGATGGCCAGGCGGGGGCCGACCGGATGGTGGGCGGGGCTGGAAACGACGTGTACTACGTCGATGCGATTGGGGATGTCGTGGTCGAAGCCGCGAATGCAGGTTACGACAAACTGATCTCGGACCTCTCGATGACGCTGGGGGCCAACGTCGAAGAGTTGTGGTTGCGCGAAGGCACGGCGGCCACGCTGGCCACCGGCAACGAGCTGGTCAACAAGATCGTCGGAAATGCGCAAGACAACGCCGTGTCGGGTCTTGGCGGCAATGACCAATTGTTCGGCGAAGGTGGCGCGGATGCGCTTTTTGGCGGCACGGGTGCGGATGTGCTGTTTGGCGGCGCGGGCAATGACACGCTGCGCGGCGAAGACGGCAACGACAAGCTTTATGGCGACCAGGGCTTTGACCATCTGTTTGGCGGCGCGGGCAATGACAGCCTGACCGGCGGCAGCGACGGCAGCCGAATGGAGGGCGGGATCGGGAACGATCTGATGGGCGGCGGGGCCGGGCAGGACGTGTTTGTGTTTGCAACCGGGTCCGGGTCTGATGCCCTTGTGAACTTCGAACTCTGGCAGGACCTGTTGCTCTTGAACGGGATCGATCCCGATCAAGTTCGCGTTCAGACACGCGGCGGCAACGTGCTGATCGATTGGGGGACGTCCGACCTGATCACGCTGTCGCAACCGACTTGGCTGGACGACTTCACGCCAGAGGCGCAAGATCTGTTCGCATGGTAACGCGCGCACAGATCTAAGGGCGTCGTGGCCCGGATCTCAGGCTTATAGGGTCACATGGTGACTCCTTGCGGTGGCGGGCGGTATGGGCATTCCCTTCCCCGTCTGCCACCGCACCATGGCAGAAAAGCCCAAGAGAACAAAACCATCTTGATAGCTGTGACTTGGTGGCGGAGGAGGTGGGATTTGAACCCACGGTAGAGTTTCCCCTACGTCGGTTTTCAAGACCGGTGCGATAAACCACTCCGCCACTCCTCCGACACAGGCGGCATTAGCGGGCATGGTCTGATTCGGAAAGGTCACGGCGCGGGTGAAATCCGCTTATTGTGACGGGATTGTGCCGTCTCTGCCCTTTCCAGCCGAACCACAAGACGGTATGCTGTGGCCGAGGCAAGGTGTCCCGAACGGCAAGAGGGCTGAAAAGCCCCGGCGCATACGCCGTCCTTCGGGCAGGTACAGCGGCAAGAAGCGCGGCTTTCAGATCGCGCGGCATCGAGGGTTGCACATGGCACTGACAGCAGTTCGGCACAGTATTCTGGCCTTGGCGACAACCGGCCTTTTGTGTGGGCTATCCGGCTGCGTTGAAACCGCCGGAGGAGGGCTTGCCCCCTTTGCGCCAGCGGCCGCGTCCAAACCGGGCGGCGATGTCGAAGCGCCCGAAGTGTTTCAGGTCACCGATACCGCGCTTTGGGATGGCAGGCCGTCGCTGGGCGGCATCTGGGTGGCCTCGCCCGACGCGGTCGACCCCGAGCGGGTGATCATGGAAAACCTTGCGACCGGGCTGGTGGTGCAAGGTGCCTTGTTCCGGCGGGAACGCGACAATCCGGGACCGACCCTGCAAATCTCCTCAGACGCGGCAGAGGCGCTTGGCATCCTGGCCGGGCAGCCCGTCGAAATCCGGGTCACGGCACTGCGTCGGGCCGAACCCGAAGTGCCAGTTCAGGCCGAGGAGCCTGGTACAGACCCCGCTACGCCCGAGGCCGTGGCAGACCAAGCCCCCGTGGCCCAAGACACGGGCGAAGGGGCCGATGCTACCGCCGCCGTCGCCGCGGCAGCCCTGGCCGAGGCTGACTTCGCCCCGGCAGATCCGGAAGCGGGGGGCGCACCGGTGGCCGAGGCTGTGCCATTGACCGCCAAGGAACGCCGCGCCGAAGCCAAAGCCGCGCGCGAGGCGAAGAAAGCCGCCGCAAAGGCCGAGGCCGAAGCTGCAAAGGCGGCAGCGGCAGGAGTTGCCACCGCGGATGAGGGCAGCACGGTCGATGCGGGCGATGTCGCGGCGGTTGAAACCGCCCCCCTTGACGCCCGCGCGCCCGAAGTCAGCGCCGCCGCCGCCGCCGCCGCTGATCAGGCGAGCGAACCGCCTGCAGACAAGGCACCAACCGAAACGCCGGCCAAGGCGGACGCAACCGATGCTGCAAACCCGGCCGAGGATGCGCCCGTTGTCGCGACCACTGCGCGCGCCATCCAGATCGCCACCTTCTCGCAAGAGGAAAACGCCACCCGCGCCCTTGCCACGCTGGCCAAGATCGGCGTAACGGCGCGGGTCGCCAAGACAGAGGTTGGCGGCAAGCCGGTTTGGGGTATCATGGCCACCGGCGACGTAGCCACGCTGAAATCGATCCGGGGTGCCGGCTTTGCTGACGCCTATTTCCTGCAATAAGGCAAAGACCCTCCGCATGTTCCATCGCACCCTGCGCCTGCTGATCCCGTTTGTCCTTGGCCTGGGCATCCTGCCCGGCCACGCGGTCGAGACCGAGGCGACGGCGGCCTGGGTTTATGACGTCTCGACCGGAACCGTGCTTTTGGACAAGAACGCCGACCAGCCGGTGCCTCCGGCCTCGATGTCCAAGCTGATGACGATCACCATGCTGTTCGAAGCCCTGAGCGATGGCCGCGTCACCATGGACAGCGAATTCGCCGTGTCCGACCGGGCAACTGCGATGGGCGGCTCGACCATGTTTTTGCAAGACAAGGACCGGCCCACGACCCGCGACCTGATCTATGGCATGATCGTGAATTCCGGCAATGATGCCTGCGTGGTGGTGGCCGAGGGGTTGTCGGGAACGGAAGCGGCTTTTGCCGACCAGATGACCGAACGGGCCCGCGCCTTGGGCATGACCGCGTCGACATTTGCCAATGCCAGCGGCTGGCCCGACCCTGGCCACCGCATGTCGATGCGCGACCTTGGCATCCTGGCGCTGCACCTGATCAAGGATTTCCCCGAGTATTACCCGATCTTTTCCGAAACCGAGTTCAACTACAAGGATCGCGCCCCGGAAAACCGCTTCAACCGCAACCCGCTCTTGAAGCTGTCGATCGGGGCGGATGGTCTGAAGACCGGCCACACCTCTGAGGCGGGCTATGGTCTGGTCGGGTCTGCCAAACAGGGCGACCGGCGGGTTATCTTCGTGATCACCGGGTTGCCCTCTGAGGCTGCCCGCGCCGAGGAAGCTGAAAAGATCGCCACTTGGGCGTTGCGGCAATTCTCGCAAAAGACGGTTGCCAAGGCCGGTGTGCGCCTGGCCGAGGCCGAGGTGCATCTGGGCGACGCGCGCACGGTAGGGCTGATGCCGGCCGAAGACGTCAGCGTGCTGGTGCCTGCGATCGTGCGCGACAGCATCGCCGCCGAGGTGGTCTACAACGGTCCGCTGGTAGCGCCGCTTGTCGCCGGCACCCCGGTTGCGGAACTGGTGGTGCATGTCCCCGATCTGCCCGACCGCCGGATTCCGCTGGTGGTCGAGACCGATGTTGGCAGCGCCGGCATCCTTCGCCGGATGTTGGTTGCAGGCCAGGTCCTTTACGGCCGCTATCTGGACGCGCCGGCCAGCTGAATGGCCGCCCTTTTCGTCAGTCTGGAAGGTATCGACGGATCCGGCAAGTCAACTCAGGCACGGCTCTTGCGCGATGCGCTGCAAGCCCGCGGTCATCAGGTTACCCTGACCCGCGAACCGGGCGGCAGTTCCGGGGCCGAGGAAATCCGCCGTCTGGTCCTGGAAGGTGCGACCGACCGCTGGTCGGCGGAAACCGAGATTCTGCTTTTCACCGCCGCGCGGCGCGATCATCTGGAAAAGACCATCCGCCCGGCCCTGGCGCGCGGCGAAATCGTGATCACCGACCGCTTTGCCGATTCGACCCGCATCTTTCAGGGCATCACCCGTGGCGATCTGTCTGACATGGTGGACCAGCTGCATGCGCTGATGATCGGGGTTGAACCCGACCTGACGCTGCTCTTTGACCTTGATCCAGAGGTCGGACTTGCCCGGGCAACGGCACGGGCCGGGGCTGAGTTGCGGTTCGAGGATATGGGGCTGGCGTTTCAGACCAAAGCCCGCGCCGGTTTTCTGGACCTTGCAGCCCGCCAGCCGCGATTTCGCCTGATTGATGCCGATGCCGATCCGGTGACGGTGGCCCAGCGGGTCTGGACCGCCGTAGCGCCCAGACTGACCTAGGTGCCCAGACTGGCCAAGGCGGCAGACTGGCCTAGGCGGCAGACAGACCAGCCCGCGCGGGCATGAAGGCCCCCCTTCCACCGCGACCGCCGGCGTGTCATCTTTCGCCATGGCTGCAACAGACCCCTTGCCCGAACCCGATCGTCTGGAGGGGGCCCCCCATCCGCGCGAAACCGTCCGGATTTTCGGCCATGCGGCTGCCGAAGCCGCGATCCTGCAGGCGTTCGTGGCTGGCCGGTTGCACCACGCCTGGATGCTGACCGGGCCGAAGGGCATCGGCAAGGCCAGTCTCGCCTGGCGGATCGCGCGTTTTCTGCTGGCGGCCCCGACCCCATCGGACGGGACGGACGCAGACACGCCCCAAGGCCCGGTTGCCATAGGCTCACTTGATGTGGCGGCGGACCATCCGGTTGCCCGCCGCCTGTTGCAGTTGGCCGAGCCGCGGCACTTTCTGCTGCGCCGCGGTCCGAACGACAAGGAAACCGCGCTGTCGCAGGTCATCGTGGTGGATGACCTGCGCAAGATGAAGGCGTTCTTTGCGCTTAGCGCAGCCGACGGGGGCCGCCGCACGGCGATCATCGACGCGGTTGACGACATGAACCCCGCCTCGGCCAATGCGCTTTTGAAACTGCTGGAGGAGCCGCCGGCCAATGTCACCCTTCTGCTGATCGCGCATCGCCCTTCGCGGCTGCTGCCGACGATCCGGTCGCGCTGCCGCGAGTTGCGCCTGGCCCCGTTGTCCGCCGATGACCTTGCCCTGGCGCTGGCCCAGGCGGGCGGCGAGGTGGCGACGGACGACAAGGTCGCCCTGGCCGAGCTTGCGGCAGGTTCGGTCGGCGCGGCCTTCCGCCTGACCAATCTGGACGGCATCCGGCTTTACGCCGCCCTGATCGTTCTGATGGCCACCCTGCCCCGGCTTGACCGGCCAAGGGCGCTGCAGCTGGCCGAGCTTGGTGCCGGCAAAGCGGCGGTCGAGACCTTTGATCTTATCCTAAGCCTGATCGATCTGTTTCTGGCCCGCCTTGCCCGGTGCGGCGCAACCGGACTGGCCCCGCCAGAAGCCGCACCAGGCGAAGCCACCCTGTTGCAGCGGCTGGCCCCAAACCCCACCGCCGGTCGCGCCTGGGCCGAACTTGCGCAAACTCTGTCGGCCCGGGCGCGGCGCGGCAAGGCGGTGAACCTTGACCCTGCAGCGCTTCTGATGGATACCCTGCTTCGTATCGACGAGACGGCAGGTGCCCTCGCCCAGAGGTAGTGACAGGTGGAAGACCGCGCATTTTCTGGCCCTCCCGATCTGGTCGACAGCCATTGCCACCTCGACTTTCCCGAGCTTTCTGCCGAATTACCGGCCGTCCTCGCCCGTGCCAGGGCCGCCGGGGTTCGGCGGATGGTCACGATCTGCACCCGGCTGCGCGATGAGCCGCAGGTCCGCGCCATTGCCGAGGCGCATGCATCGGTGTTCTACGCCGCAGGCACCCACCCGATGCGCGCCGCGGAAGAGCCGCTTGCAACGGTCGAAGGGCTGGTCGCCCTTGCCCGCCACCCCCGCCTGGTCGGACTGGGCGAGACCGGGCTGGATTATCACTACACCGCCGAGACCAAGGCGGTTCAGCAGGTCTCGCTGGCGATCCACATCGAGGCGGCGCAGGAAACCGGGCTGCCACTGATCATCCATACCCGCGACGCCGATGCCGACACCGAGCGGATCCTGACCGAAGCCATGGTGGTACGACCCTTTGCGTGCGTGATGCACTGCTTTTCCTCGGGTCCGCGCCTTGCCGCTGCTGCGATTGAACTGGGGTTCACCCTGTCGATCTCGGGGATTGCGGCCTTTCCCAAAAGCCAGGCCCTGCGCGACATTTTTGCCCGCACGCCGCTTGACCAGATCGTGCTGGAAACCGACAGCCCGTATCTTGCCCCGCCCCCGCATCGGGGCAAGCGCAACGAGCCCGCCTATGTTGCCCACACCGCCCAAGCACTTGCCCCGTTGTTTGGCCTGACGACCGCGGCGTTTGCAGAGCGGACCACCGCGAATTTCGACCGGCTGTTCCCGCGGGCGCGGCTGACACGGGGGGGGGCGTGATGGCCCGGCTTACCTTCACCATCCTCGGCTGCGGCTCCTCGGGGGGGGTACCGCGCCTGGGTGGCGTCCAGGTCGCGGCCGACTGGGGCAGCTGCGACCCGGCGAACCCGAAGAACCGCCGCCGCCGCTGTGCGCTTTTGGTGACGCGCGAAACCCAGGCAGGCACGACCCGGGTGCTGATCGACACGCCTCCCGACCTGCGTGAGCAATTGCTGGACGCAGGGGTTGGGCAGCTTGACGCGGTGGTCTATACCCACAGCCATGCCGACCACATGCACGGCATCGACGATCTGCGCCAGGTGGTCTACAACATTGGTCACCGCTTGCCGGTCTGGGCCGACGGCCCGACGCAAGAAGCCCTGTTGTCGCGCTTTGGCTATGCCTTTGTCCAACCACAGGGCAGCCCCTATCCTCCCATCCTGGACCTCCAGGCCCTGATCGGACCGGTTACCGTGACCGGGGCAGGTGGCCCCGTGGTGCTGACGCCGTTCCGGGCCGAACATGGCAGCATGGACGCGCTGGGATTTCGGATCGGACCCGTCGCATACCTGCCTGACGCGGTGGCAATACCGCCGGAAAGCTGGCCAGTCCTGGACGACCTGGACTGCTGGATCGTCGATGCGTTGCGGCGGCTGCCGCACCCGACCCATGCCCATCTTGCCATGACGCTGGACTGGATCGCACGGGCCAAGCCCCGCCGTGCGGTCCTAACCAACATGCACATCGATCTGGACTACGATACCCTTTGCGCCGAGCTTGCCGCGCATGTAACGCCGGCCCACGACGGCATGATCCTGACCTATGTCGATCAGCCCTGATCCGACCATCCTGACTTGGCCCAAGCGCCTGCGGGTCACGGGCGATGCGCCGACGTCCGGCACGGGTCACCGCACGGCGCTCATCTCTTGTCACAGGGCTATGGCGTGACCGCCCTGCTTAACGTCGTCCTGCCGGTGTTCGTGATCATCGGCTTTGGCTACGCCGCTGCACGCTGGCTGGGGTTCCAGGAGACGGCGGTCGATGGAGTGATGAGCTTTGCCCAGGGCTTTGCGCTGCCGCTGTTGCTGTTTGTCTCGATCGCGCGGATGGACCTTGGGCAAGCCTACGACCCTGGATTGATGGTCAGCTTTTACGCCGGAGCCTTCAGCGGCTTTGCCGCCGGCTTTGCTGCGGCACGGCTATGGTTTGCCCGACCAATGACCGACAGCATCGCCTTCGGTTTTGTCGGGCTGTTTTCCAATTCGTTGCTGCTTGGGGTGCCGATCACCGAACGCGCGTATGGGCCGGAGGCGCTAGCGGGAAACTTTGCGATCATTTCGATCCATGCGCCGCTGTTTTATGCCTTTGGCATCACCCTGATGGAACTGGCGCGGTCGAAAGGGTTGGGGCTTTCGGCGGCGGTGCTGGGTCGGCAGGTTCTGCGCGCGATCCTGATCCAGCCTTTGGTCATCGGCATTCTTTGCGGCTTTGCGGTGAACCTTGCGGGACTGCCCCTGCCGGCCATTCTTTGGTCGGCGATGGACATGGTGATTCTTGCAGCCTTGCCCGCTGCCTTGTTCGGCTTGGGCGGGGTGCTCGTGCGCTATCGGCCAGAGGGCGATTTTCGCGCCATCGGGCTTTTGGCGGCGGTCTCGCTGGGGTTGCATCCGGCGATCACCTGGGCGCTTGGCACCTGGGCCTTCAGCCTTGACGAGGACGCTCTGCGCTCGGCGGTGCTGACCGCTGCAATGGCACCTGGGGTGAATGCCTATGTGTTTGCCAACCTCTACGGCGTGGCAAGGCGCGTGGCGGCTTCCACCGTGCTGGTCGCAACCGCCTTGTCAGTCTTGACGGTCTGGCTCTGGCTGCAGATCCTGCCCTGACCGATTTCCGAACGGAAATCGGCACGGAATTTTTCAAATTCCGTTTTGCGCCGCGATGGTTGTTGCGCACCTGCGCCCCCAAAACAAACAAAGGGCGCCGGGGTATCCCCTGACGCCCATTCCGTTTGTCCGACCGACCCTGGTGCGGATGAAAAGACTCGAACTTTCACTCCGGTTAAGGAACAGCGACCTCAACGCTGCGCGTCTACCAATTCCGCCACATCCGCATCGGGGCCGGACGCGCGTTACCTAGCGGCAGTTGCGTCCGATGAAAAGAGCAATTCGCTCGCTGGCGTGCAAAGTCCGCTCACCGCCCTGACCAGGGCGATGAGCGGCAAGGTCGGTCAGTAGCTTGAGAAAATCAGGAACGGCAGGCGCGCGGCCATGATTGCCGCCTGGGCCCCGGCATTCACAACCGAGGTGTCCGGGGTGCCAAGGCTTTCGGCCACCGGTGCCGCCTCGGCGGTCTCGACCACTTCGGCGAGCTCCGGAGCAACGAAGACCGGGGCCGCTTCGGGTTCGGTCACCGCCACGTCGGTTGCGGGGGCCTCGATCACCGGCACGGCGACGGCGGCTTCCTCGACGATCCCTTCGGCGGCGACGACTTCGGGAGCAACCTCGAACACCGGCAGCGAGGCCTCTTCGATCACGGCCTCGGGCACCAGTTCGCCGGCGCGCCCGTTGATCGTGTAGGCCGCCTTCTTGATCAGCGTGTCCCGACCGGCAACCCCTGGTGCCACGACCATCTGGCCCTGCCCCATTGCCTCAAGCGTCAGGTCGTACCAGCCCATCGCCAGGTCAGGCCGTTCGGTGGCCCCAAAGCCCTGGGCCAGGTGATGGCCAAGGTATTCGGCGTAGCCCCGCTCACCCATCGCGGTCAGCAAGAGCGCCGAGCCGATCGCGACATCAAGGTCGTCGTTGGCGTAGCCGACGCCAAGGCAGACCTTGGCGGTGCCCGACAGCTGTGCCGGGGCCATGCCCGAGGTCAGGATGAAGCTTTCGACGCCGGCCAGCACCTCATCAGCCGGGCGGAGCGACAGGGCGGCCACGTTGTCTTTCAGCAACGGACCGAACGCCGCGCATTGTTCGGCGATCTGGGCCGGGGTGAAACCGGCAATTCCGGAAACAAGCTCGTCGCCCGTGGTGATCGCGAAGGCGCGGGCAAGACAGAACTGTTCGGCCAGGGCAAAATTCGCGTCCTGCATCGTGTCGGCGGTGGTCATGCCGCCGTTCATGTTGGTGGTCACGTTGATCTGGTTGCATTCCTCGGCCAGCGAGCCTTTTGCCCCGGCGGCACCAATGAACGATGGCAGGGCGGCTGCTTCTTCGACCACGGCCACTTCGGCGACGGGTTCGACCACTGGCGCGACGACGTGGGCCACCTCCGCCTCGGGCAGCAGCGTCGGCAGGGCCGCTGCCGCAGCCTCGGCCACCGACCCGGCCACTGGGGCACCAGCGTCAGCCGCCAGTTCGGTGGTCGGGGCCACACCGGCCATTTCATCGCGCTGGGCGATCAGCACTGCCTTCAGCCCATAGACGCTGCCCGACACGGTCGAAGCGATCGTCGGGCCACCGGCAACGGCCCGGTGATACGAGGTGACCAGGATGGTCCGCTCATGCTCGGTCAACTCGCCGGTGGCGGGATAGCCGAGGAAGGCCTGATATTCTGCAATCGCGGCGCGCGACTTGGGACCAATGGCCCCGTCCGGCGTGCCGACCGGATAGCCGAAATAGTTCAGCGCGGTCTGCACTTCCTTGTTCTCTTCGCGGGTTTCGGAAGAGACGCCGGTCTTGGTCGATTTCGTCGATTTCTTCTTGTTCTTCTCGTTGACGATCGCGCCGCCAACGATGCCACCGATGATCGCCCCGGCAATGAAATCCTTGCCATCGGCGTGGGCAGGGCTGCTGAGCGGCGACATCGGCGTCAGCGCGACAGAGGCCATCAGCGCAGTGGTTGCAATTGCTTTGATTTTCATCGCATCTCTCCGGAAAAGGGCAAATTCAAGCTTGGACTCTAGCATGTCTTTGTCTTTGCGTCAGGTAGGAAATGACCTACCGGCGCCTTTGCGGAGGCCAAACATGGTAGAATGGCGGAATCTTGCGGGGCTTTCGCCCTATGTGGCGACCTTGGCGGCGATGGAGGCGCATGTGGCCGCGATGCACGACCGCCGCGCGGGTGAGTCTGTCTGGCTTTTGGAACATCCCGCGCTTTACACGGCGGGCACCTCGGCCAAGGCGGCCGATCTGGTCACGCCGGACCGCTTCCCGGTGCATGCCGTCGGACGGGGCGGGCAGTACACCTATCACGGGCCCGGCCAGCGCGTCATCTACTGCATGCTGGACGTCAAGGCCCGGGGCGGCGACGTGCGCCGCTTTGTCCAGGTTTTGGAAGGCTGGGTCATCGCGACCCTGGCCGAGTTCGGCGTGAAGGGCGAGATGCGCCCCGGCCGCATCGGCGTCTGGGTCCGCCGACCTGACCGGCCCGGTCCCGATGGCACCCCGTCCGAGGAGAAGATCGCCGCCATCGGCATTAGGCTGCGGCACGGGATCAGCTTTCACGGCATCTCGATCAACGTCGAGCCGGATCTGACGCATTTCGACGGCATTGTGCCCTGCGGCATCCGCGACCACGGCGTGACCAGCCTGGTGGACCTTGGGCTGCCGGTCACCTTGGCCGACCTGGACGCAGCCTTGATCGCGACGTTCCAAAGCGCGATCGGTTCTGGCGGTGCGCGCGCCGATCTTGCCGGGCCCTAAGCGCGGCCAGCGCCCCGGATGCGACCTTGTTGCTATTGCATATCACCCGGTGCCGGTCGCATGGTCTGGCGCATTGACGACGGCCAGCGGCGCCGCTCGATACATGAGGACAGAATGACCAGGCTTTTCCTTTTGGTGGCGTTTGTCGCCAGTCTTGGTGCTGCCGCGCGGGCAGCCGACCCGGCAGCGGGCGAGGCAGTGTTCAAGAAATGCAAGACCTGCCATTCGATCATCGCCCCCGATGGCACCGAAATCCAGAAGGGCGGCCGCACCGGCCCGAACCTTTATGGCATCATCGGACGTGGCGTCGCGGCGGATCCTGACTTTGCTTATGGCGGTTCCCTTGCGGCGCTCGGGGCCAGCGGGGCGGCCTGGGATCCCGCCAGCATCGCCGCTTATGTCACCGACCCGGCGGCCTATCTGCAGGGCGCCTTGGGCGACGCCGGCGCAAAATCCGGCATGTCGTTCAAGCTGGCCGCCGGCGGCGAGGACGTGGCCGCCTATCTGGCCTCGGTCGCCCCGTAACCTTAGGGCCGTTACCTTGGGGCCGTAACCTTAGGGCCGTAACCCCGGATCCAGTCCCTGGCCCGTGCTGGTTCTTGCGTCAAGGCGCGCATAAGCCCCAGCCTTGCGGCCCAGGCGGCAGGGCCATCGTCGCTGCCGGCAATAAATCTGTGCCCTGCGGCAATGTCGGACATTGCGAGCCTGCCTCGCCGCCGCTAAGAGTTGGGTAAGATACCGGCCGGCCTGCTCTTTTGGGCCTGCCTTGGTCACATTGCGCGCAGACACGTCAAAGACAAGCGGGAGACTCCCATGGCAGACGCAGCCATCCACAGCCACGATCATCACAGACCCGGCTTTTTTGTCCGTTGGTTCATGTCGACCAATCACAAGGACATCGGGATCCTTTACCTGTTTGCGGGCGGGATCGTCGGGCTGATCTCGGTCATCTTCACCATCTACATGCGGATGGAGCTGATGGCTCCCGGGGTGCAGTACTTCTGCCAGGAAGGCTTGCGCCTTGTTGCCGATGCCGGCGCTGTCTGCACGCCGAACGGGCACCTTTACAACGTGACAATCACCGCGCACGGCATCCTGATGATGTTCTTCGTGGTGATTCCCGCACTGTTCGGCGGCTTTGGCAACTATTTCATGCCGCTGCAGATCGGCGCGCCGGACATGGCGTTTCCGCGGATGAACAACCTGTCGTTCTGGCTGTTCATCGCCGGGACCTCGCTGGCGGTGGCCTCGCTGTTCGCCCCGGGCGGCGGCGGCGATCTGGGCACAGGCGCGGGCGTGGGTTGGGTGCTTTACCCGCCGCTGTCAACCACCGCCGAGGGTGGCTATGCGATGGACCTGGCGATCTTTGCGGTTCACCTGTCGGGGGCCTCGTCGATTCTGGGGGCGATCAACATGATCACCACCTTCCTCAACATGCGGGCACCGGGCATGACGCTGCACAAGGTGCCGCTGTTCGCGTGGTCGATCTTTGTCACCGCATGGCTGGTCCTTTTGGCGCTGCCGGTGCTGGCAGGGGCCATCACCATGCTTTTGACCGACCGCAACTTCGGGACCACCTTCTTTTCGCCCTCGGGCGGCGGTGACCCGGTGCTTTACCAGCACATCCTGTGGTTCTTCGGCCACCCCGAGGTTTACATCATCATCCTTCCGGCCTTCGGCATCATCAGTCAGGTCGTCGCGACCTTTTCGAAAAAGCCGATCTTCGGCTATCTGCCGATGGTCTATGCGATGGTCGCCATCGGCGTCCTGGGCTTTGTCGTCTGGGCGCATCACATGTACACTGCGGGCATGTCGCTGACCCAGCAAAGCTACTTCATGCTGGCGACCATGGTCATCGCCGTGCCCACGGGCATCAAGGTGTTCAGCTGGATCGCGACGATGTGGGGCGGGTCGGTCGAATTCAAGACGCCGATGCTGTTCGCCTTTGGCTTCATCTTCCTGTTCACCGTTGGCGGCGTGACCGGCGTGGTTCTTAGCCAGGCCCCCGTCGACCGCGCCTATCATGATACCTATTATGTGGTGGCGCATTTCCACTATGTGATGAGCCTGGGCGCGGTCTTCGGCATCTTCGCCGGGGTCTATTTCTGGATCGGCAAGATGTCGGGCCGGCAGTACCCGGAATGGGCGGGCAAGCTGCACTTCTGGGCGATGTTCATCGGCTCGAACCTGACCTTCTTCCCGCAGCACTTCCTGGGGCGTCAGGGCATGCCGCGCCGCTATATCGACTATCCCGAGGCGTTCGCCTACTGGAACTGGTTCTCGTCGATCGGTGCCTTCGTGGCCTTTGCGTCCTTCGTGTTCTTCATCGGCATCGTCTTTTACACGCTGCTGGCCGGGCGCCGGGTGACCCAGAACAACTACTGGAACGAATACGCCGACACGCTGGAATGGACCCTGCCCTCGCCGCCGCCCGAACACACGTTCGAGCAACCGCCCAAGCGCGAAGACTGGGACAAATCCCACGCCCATTGACACGACGCGGTCGTGGTGCAGAAGGCCCCGGGGAGACCCGGGGCCTTGGTCGTTTCGGCCTGTTCAGGCTCCGGTCCGGCATCGCCTTCGGCGCAACCCGATCGCGGAATCCCAAGATTTTCTGCCGAAAATTCTTGGGACGCGCAAAAAAGTCTGGGCAAACGGTCTGGGCAAAACGGTCTGGGCACGGCGACACCCTGACGCGCCGATCGGTGATTTACCCCAGCCCGGGCTGCGATAAACTGCGGGGCAAAGGATACCGAAACATGCCCTACGAATGGCTTCCCCCGACCGACGGCCAGCAACACCTGCACCTTTGGCCGCATCGGTCCTTGTCGCAGCGTGGCTTCGTCTGGTTCGTCGGAGGGACGTCGGCCCTGATCGGGGTGCCCTTGATCGGGGTCATCGGCTCACCCGTGGTCTGGGTCCTTTTGCCCTTCCTTCTGGCGACGATCTGGGCGATCTGGTTTGCGTTGCGCAAGAACGGCCGTGACCGCGACATTGTCGAGGACCTGCACCTGTCGGCCGACCGGATCAGCCTGACCCGCCACGGGCCAAGGGGCCAACGCCAGGATTGGCAAGCAAATGCGCACTGGCTGCGCGTGACCTTGCACAAGACAGGCGGGCCGGTGCCGAACTATCTGACCATGAAAGGAGAGGGGCGCGAAGTAGAGCTGGGCGCGTTCCTGTCCGAAGCCGAAAGGGTTCAGCTGCGCGACGACCTGCTGCGGACGCTGGACCGGGCGCGTCAGACATGACGACCTTCCTGCGCGCACATTGGCAGATCACGATCCTGGCTTTTGCGGTTTTCGCGCTCTGGTCCACGCCAGTCCTTTACCCCCTTCGCATCCTGATCGTCTTCTTTCATGAACTGTCGCACGGCCTTGCCGCCCTTGTCACCGGTGGCAGCATCGTCAGCCTGACCCTGACGCCAGACGAAGGCGGGTTGGCCGTGACCAATGGCGGCAACCGATTTGTGATCCTTTCGGCTGGCTATCTTGGGTCGCTTTTGGTTGGTGTCGCGCTGTTTCTTGTCGCGCTGCGGACCCGGCTGGACCATGTGGCGGTCGCGGGCCTTGGGCTTTGCACCCTGCTGCTGGCCGCCCTGTATATCCGGGACGGATTTCCCCTGGTTTTCTGCCTGTTGACCGGGACCGCCCTGCTGCTGATTGCCTGGTTCACCGGGCATGGCGCAAACGACCTCGCGCTGCGCCTGGTCGGACTTGCAAGCATGCTTTACGTCCCCAATGACATCATAAGCGACACGATAGCCCGGGCACATCTGCGATCGGACGCGCGCATGCTTGCCGAAGAGTTCGGCGGTGCCACCATGCTTTGGGGCGGCGCCTGGCTGCTGACTAGCCTGGTGGTGATTGCGCTGACGCTGCGCTTCGCGCTGGGCACGAAAAGCAACATCGATTTGCGGGTCAACTCTTCCCCTGCCGTCCGGGGTGTTCCGCGCCGATGACCAGGGCAAGCCAGCCGCGCGGGCCCCTAAACTTGCTCAGGCCAAAACCCTCTCAGGCCAGCCGCGCCTTGACCAGGGCTCCGACTGCACCAAAGTCCATCTGGCCGGTGTAGCGACCTTTGAGTGCCGCCATCACCTTGCCACAGTCGCGGATGCTGGTGGCTTCGGTCTCTGCCACAGCGGCGGCAATCGCGGCCTCGATCTCGGCACTGTCCATCTGGCGGGGCAGAAACTCCTGGATCACGCCGATTTCGGCGAGTTCCTTTTCCGCCAGTTCCAGCCGCCCGCCCTCTTCGTAGGCGCGGGCGGATTCTTGGCGCTGCTTGACCATCTTGCCCATGATCTGCAGGATCTCGGGCTCGCCGACCTCACCCGCTTCGGCCTCGCCGCGCAGGGCAATCTCACGGTCCTTGATGGCGGCGTTGATCAACCGCAGCGTAGACAGCCGGTCCACCGCCTTGGCCTTCATCGCCTCTTTCAAGGCCGTTTGCAGCCGGTCTCGCAACAGCATTGGTCAATATCCCCTGATCTGCCCAGAGTGGCATCCTATCGTGATCCAAGCGCTGCCGCAACCAAGTGGCCCTTTTCCAACCTCCTGTTTTTTCTATGTATTCACTTGCCAATACGATCTTGACCGCGCGATCTTGACCGCAACGGCCCTTGCCCTTAGGGTCCGCCAAATTCCGAAAGGACAAATCCGACGATGCCCGCGCCGCAAAAGCCGACTGCTTGCCTTGCTCTGGCCGATGGCACGGTGTTTCACGGCATCGGCTTTGGCGCGACCGGCGTGACGGTCGCCGAACTGGTGTTCAACACCGCGATGACCGGCTACCAAGAGATCATGACCGATCCCTCCTATGCCGGTCAGGCGGTGACCTTCACCTTTCCCCATATCGGCAACACCGGCATCACGCCGCAGGATGACGAAACCGCGACCCCGGTTGCCGCCGGCATGGTGGTGAAATGGGACCCCACCGAGCCATCGAACTGGCGCGCGACCGACGATCTGACCAGCTGGCTGGCCAAGGTGGGCCGGATCGGGATGGGCGGGATCGACACCCGGCGGCTGACCCGGGCCATCCGACAGCAGGGCGCACCCCATGTGGCCTTGGCCCACGACCCCGAAGGGCGCTTTGACATTGCGGCGCTGGTGGCCAAGGCCCGCGCCTGGAAAGGTCTGGTCGGCCTGGACCTGGCGCGCGATGTCACCTGCGCGCAGTCCTACCGCTGGGACGAGATGCGCTGGGCCTGGCCCGAGGGGTATACCCGCCGCGAAGGACCGGGCCTGCGCGTTGTGGCGGTGGATTACGGGGCCAAGCGCAACATCCTGCGCTGTCTGGCCTCGGTTGGCTGCGAGGTGACCGTGCTGCCCGCCACCGCCACGGCCGAGGATGTGCTGGCCCATGACCCCGAGGGCGTGTTCCTGTCGAACGGCCCCGGCGACCCGGCCGCAACCGGAGCCTATGCCGTCCCGATGATACAGGCGGTGTTGGCCCGGGATCTTCCGCTGTTCGGCATCTGCCTTGGTCATCAGATGCTGGCGCTCGCCTTGGGGGCCGAGACGCGCAAGATGAACCACGGGCATCACGGTGCGAATCATCCGGTCAAGGACCTGACCACCGGCAAGGTCGAGATCACCTCGATGAACCACGGCTTTACCGTTGACGCCGATACCCTGCCCCAAGGCGTGCAGCAAACCCATGTCAGCCTGTTCGACGGCACCAATTGCGGCCTTGCCGTTACCGCAAAGCCGGTATTTTCGGTGCAGTACCACCCCGAAGCCTCGCCCGGGCCGCAAGACAGCTTTTATCTGTTCGAACGGTTTGCCGCCGCGATGCGGGATCGCCGCTCTGCCTGAACGCGATTAACGCGGCGTTAACCTCTCGGCCGCATGCTGCCCCCGGGGCCAGCTTGGGGATCGCTGTGGCAGGGGCAGAACGACAGATCACTGTCCGGCAGGCGCAGGACGCACCCTTGGTCCGTAACGGAACTGCCGTCGGTGCCGAATTGCCGCGCCATGGTGTCGTCAGCGCAGATGACAAGGTCAGCGCGCTGGCGCATCAGGGGCGCGAGGCGGGCCTGTTACGCGACGTGCTGCACGCGCGCGGGCTGGTGGTGGAACGCGACCTGTTGCAGGTCGAAGCCCGGGCATGGGGCGTCCGGGTCATCGACCTGGACAGCGTTCTGCCAGATCCCCGGCTGATCGACGCCTTGGGGGCCACGACCTGCCTGCGGCACGGGTTGGTGCCCTGGCGGCGCGCGGGTGGGGTGACGGTGGTGGCGCTGTCCCGACCCGAGGAATTTCGCCGCCTGCGCCCGATGCTGGAGGCGCGGCTTGGCCCGGTCAGCGCCGGTCTGGCCCCAGCGCAAGCGATTTTGGCAGCGGTACATGCCTGGCGCGGGCCAAAGCTGGCCAGGGCGGCCGAAAATCTCGTGCCCGAAAGCGAAAGCTGCCGCAGTTGGCCCAAGCTGATGCGTACCCCGCGCATCCTTGCGGCGCTAAGTGCCGGGGGCGCCCTGGCGCTGGCGGCTCCGCTTGGCTTTGCGATGGGACTTGTCGTGGTGGCGGTGGTGACGCTGGCGCTGTTTGTCGGGCTGAAACTGGCTGCCACCTATGCGACGTTGCGGCATTCAAGACCCGGTCCCAAACACCCGGTCCTTACCCCGCCCGCCCCGGATGCCGCGACACCGACGGTGTCGATCATCGTCGCCCTTTACCGAGAGGCCAACATTGCCGCCCGGCTGGTCGGGCGTCTTGCCCGGCTCGACTACCCCGAAGAGCTTCTGGATGTCATCCTCGCGGTCGAGGCGGATGACAAGATGACGCTGGCCGCACTGAACAAGGCCGAGCTTCCGCCCTGGATCCGGGTGATCCTGGTCCCGCAGGGCGAGATCAAGACCAAGCCGCGCGCGCTGAACCATGCGCTGGGCTATGCGCGCGGGTCCATCCTTGGCATCTACGACGCCGAGGATGCCCCCGCCCCGGACCAGTTGCGCAAGGTGGTGGCACAGTTTCAGCGCTCGGGCCCGACCGTGGCCTGCCTGCAGGGGATGCTTGACTACTACAACCCACGAACCAACTGGTTAAGCCGCTGTTTCACAATCGAATATTCAGGCTGGTTCCGCTTGATCCTGCCCGGCATCGCCCAGCTTGGGTTGGTCGTGCCCCTGGGCGGCACCACGGTGTTCTTCCGCCGCGCCGTGCTTGAGGATTTGGGCGGTTGGGATGCCCACAACGTGACCGAGGACGCCGATCTGGGCGTGCGGTTGGCCCGGCACGGCTATCGCACCGACTTTGTCGCCACCGTCACAGAGGAAGAGGCGAATTGCCGGATGCTGCCCTGGATCAAGCAACGCTCACGCTGGATCAAGGGCTACATGATCACCTGGGCCGTGCATATGCGCAACCCGCGCCTCTTGTGGCGCCAGCTTGGGCCGCGCGGCTTTTTCGGCTTTCAGGTGCTGTTTCTGGGCAGCATCGCCCAGGTGCTGTTGGCACCGTTGCTTTTGTCTTTCCTGATCGTGCCCCTGGGCTATTCCCATCCCCTGATCGAGGCGATGCCGGTGGGGGCAATCTGGGCCATGTCGGCGATCTTTGCGCTGTCCGAGACGACCAACCTTCTGACCGGGGTGATTGGCCTGCGCAAGACCCGGCACCGGCTGAACCTGATGTGGGTTCTGACGATGAAGCTGTACTTTCCGCTGGCGTCGCTGGCCGCCTACAAGGCGCTGTTCGAACTGGTGACGCGGCCGTTCTTCTGGGACAAGACCGAGCATGGGCTTTACGACACGGTGCCGCCGTCACGCCCCCTGAAAGGATAGCCTAGCGCAACCCCAACTCGCCCGCTTCGACCCTAAGCCGGGTCTCGTAGGCCCGGCTGATGTGCAGCTTCAGCGCCAGGTAAGCCGCTTCGCCATCGCCGGCGACGATGGCACGCACAATCTGGTCATGTTCATCCAGGGCGGCATGGTCACGCCCGACTGCCGCAAGCGAGGTATTGGCCATCAGCGCCATCGACCGATGGACCAGGTCCAGTTGCTGCACCAAAAAGCGATTGTGACTGGCCAGGTGGATCTGCTTGTGAAACCGCTTGTTCGCCCGGCTTAAAAGCCTGGGGTCGCCCCCGACCAAAGCGCGGTCCTCGGCCACCATCGCTTGCAAAAGGCGCTGCTCTTCCGGGGTTGCGTGCCGGGCTGCCAGCCGGGCGGCAAGCCCCTCAAGCTCAGAGCGGACGGCATAAAGCTCGGACAGCTGGTTGTAGTCAAGGCTGGCCACGATCAGGCTGCGGCCATCGCGCATCAGCATCGCCTGCGTTTCCAGCCGCTGCAGCGCCTCGCGCACCGGGGTCCGGCTGACGCCCAGCCGCTCGGCCAACTCGCTTTCCACCAGGCGGTCGCCGGGCTTGTACACCCCGGTCTCGATCGCTTCCAGGATCAGGCTGTAGGCATCTTTTTGCACCGGCGCAGGCCTTTTCTAAGCGTTGACCCTGTACTAGCGCGCGGTGGCCCCGGCTTTCAACCCTTTCCAAGCGACACGGGGGCGGCTAGACCCAAGACATGACAGCCATGGACTTTGCCGGCGTGACCCACTGGGTCTTTGACCTGGACAACACGCTTTACCCGCCCCGGATGCGGCTTTTCGACCAGATCGAGGTCCGGATGACCGATTGGGTCATGCGCGCGCTGGGCGTGGACCGGGCGCGGGCAGACCATCTGCGCACCCATTACTGGCAGACCTACGGCACCACCTTGGCCGGGCTGATGCGCGAGCATGACATCGACCCCGGCCCCTATCTGACCGAGGTGCATGACATCGACTTTGCCGTGCTGTCACCGGACCCGGATCTTGCCCAAGCCATCGCAAGGCTGCCGGGCCGCAAGATCGTCTATACCAATGCCTGCGCGCCCTATGCTGAAAAAGTGCTTGCCGCGCGGGGGCTGACCGGTCTGTTCGATGCGGTCTATGGTGTCGAGCACGCCGATTTTCACCCCAAACCCGAGGCGCGGGCCTTTGCAACGGTCTTTGCCCGTGACGGGCTGACCTCAAGCCAGGCTGCGATGTTCGAAGATGACCCGCGCAATCTGGCAGTCCCGCATGCCCTGGGGATGCAAACGGTGCATGTCGCCCCTACCGCCCTGCCCGCCCCCCATATCGGGCATCACACAGACGATCTGGCCGGGTTCCTGGATCGGCTGACCGCCTGATCAAGCAACGGCAAGCCGCGACGATCGGGCTGGGGCGCTTTGTCCACTGGCTGACGGATGCCCTGCGGACTATGTCTTTATCAAACGGGAGAACGACGATGCGCGAAACCACGGACATCCTGATCTCGGGCGCGGGCGTTGCCGGGCTCACGGCGGCCTGTGCGCTGGGTAGTGCCGGGTTTCGCGTGATTTGTGTCGACCCCTCTCCTCCGGTGACCGAAGCTGAGGCCGAAGGGGCAGACCTGCGGACCACGGCGATCCTTGCGCCATCGCTGGCGGTCTTGCAGGCCGCCGGGCTTTGGCAGGCGCTGGCCCCGCATGCGGCAGCGCTGCGGGTGATGCGGATCGTTGATGCCGGAGGCCCTGCGCCGGAACCGCGGCTCAGCACTGCCTTCGAAGCCGCTGAGATCTCGGACGCACCCTTTGGCTGGAACTTGCCGAACTGGCTGTTGCGACGCGAGATGGTGGCGCGGCTGGCCCAGTTGCCGTCGGTCAGCTTTCGGCCCGGCACCGGGTTTCTGCGCCTGCTGACCCGGCAGGACGCCAGCCTGGTCAGCCTGAGCGACGGGACCCAGGTGGCCGCGAAACTGGTGATCGGGGCCGACGGGCGGCACTCGGCGGTCCGCGCGGCGCTTGGGATCGGGGCCAGAACCCTGCGCTACGGCCAGAAGGCGCTGGTCTTCGCGGTGACCCATGACCAGCCCCACGACAATATCTCGACCGAGGTACACCGCTTTGGTGGGCCCTTTACGCTGGTGCCGCTGCCGGATCAGGACGGCCGCGCAGCTTCGGCGGTGGTGTGGATGGATCGCGGGCACCGCATCACCGCGCTGGCCGCCCTGCAGCAGGACGATTTCGAAGCCGAGATGACAGCCCGCTCGGCCGGGGTGCTGGGCCCCCTGCGCCTGGCCAGCCGCCGGTCGATCTGGCCAATCATCAGCCAGATCGCCGACCGGATGTCGGGCCCGCGCTGCGTGCTGATGGCGGAAGCTGCGCATGTCGTGCCGCCGATTGGCGCGCAGGGCCTGAACATGAGCCTCGCCGATCTGTCCTGCCTGCTGGAGCTTGCCCAGCGCCATCGCGCGGACCCGGGCAGCCCGGCGGTGACCAACGGCTACCACCGGCAGCGCCACTGGGACGTGCAGGCCCGCGTGACCGGAATTGACCTGTTGAACCGCGCCTCGATGGCCGAGGCACCGGGCTTGCGCGATCTGCGCAAAACCGCCCTTGCGGCGCTTTATTCCCTGCAACCGGTGCGCCAGACGCTGATGCGGGTGGGCTTGGGCCTAAGATAGGCGCGGCGCAAGGTGGGCACTCTTGCCCAGCCTGGCTTGGCGCGCCTAAAGGACCGCCTCGACCGCGCGCTGCAACCGCGCCACCGTTCCCGGCACATCCTTCAGCTTGTCGAGCCCGAAGAGACCAAGGCGGAAGGTCCGGAACTCGGGCCCCTCACCCAGTTGCAAGGGCACGCCGGCGGCGATCTGCAAACCCTCGGCGCGGAACTTGGCCCCGCTTTGCACCGCCGCATCGCCGGTGTAGCTGACCACCACGCCCGGGGCCTGGAAGCCTTCGGCCGCGACCGAGGGCACGCCCTTTTCCGCCATCAGCCCACGCACTGCGTGCCCCAGCTCCCATTGCGCGGCCTTGGCGGCGGCAAAGCCCATTGCCTTCGTCTCCAGCATCGCATCGCGAAAGCCGACGATCGCATCGGTGGGCATCGTCGCGTGATAGGCATGCCCGCCACCTTCATAGGCCGCCATGATCGCGCGCCATTTCTTCAGGTCCACCGCAAAGCTGTTCGACGTCGTCTCGGCCAGCCGTGCCTCGGCCAGGGGTGACAGCACCACCACCCCGGCAGAGGGCGAGGCCGACCAGCCCTTTTGCGGGGCCGAGATCAGCACATCGACCCCCGTTGCCGCCATATCGACCCAGACACAGCCACTGGCGATGCAGTCGAGGACCATCAGCGCGCCCACTTCATGCGCGGCTGCGGCGACCTGGGCAATGTAATCATCGGGCAGGATGATCCCGGCGCTGGTTTCCACATGCGGGGCAAAGACCGCTTCGGGGCGGACCTCGCGGATGCGGGCGACCACTTCCTCCACCGGGGGCGGCGCATAGGCGGCTTGCGCCCCATTGCCGGTTTGCCGCGCCATCACCACGGTCGTCTCACGGGCAAAGCCTCCAGCCTCAAAAATCTGGGTCCAGCGATAGCTGAACCAGCCGTTCCGGACGATCAGGACCGAGCCTTGCCCGAACTGCCGGGCCACCGCCTCCATCGCATAGGTGCCGCCACCGGGCACCAGGGCCACGGCGCTGCCGTTATAAACCTCACGCAAGAGGCCGGACACATCCTTCATCACCGTCTGAAATCGCGCCGACATGTGGTTGAGGCTGCGGTCGGAGAACACGACTGAAAATTCCTCAAGCCCCTCGGGGTCGATATGGGGGTGCAATCCGGGCATGGGTCAGGTCCTTTCCGAAACACGGTGACGGGCGCGGGCCAGCCAGTCGGGGTTGATTTCGACCCCCCAGCCGGGGGCCTCGGTGACGATGGCGTGGCCGGCGTCGATCCGGTAGGGATCGTTCAGGAAAAGCCCGTCCTGCCACGGATAGTAATCTAGCCCCTCGATCGAGAACTCAAGGTATTTGCCGGGGTTCGGGATCGCACGGAGAAGATGCATCGTGCACATGGTCACGAGGCCAAGGTTCGCGGCATGGGGCGTGATCGGCAGACCCGCAGCCTGGCCCATCCGGCAGACCTCCAGCGTGCGGCAGATGCCACCCATATACATGATGTCGGGCTGGAGGATGTCGACGGCCTTGTGCTCAACGGCCAATTGCCAGGCGGTCAGCTCACAATCCTGCTCGCCCCCTGCTACGTCGATGCTCAGGGCCGCGCGGACCTCGGCGGTCTGGTCAACCTCCCAATAGGGGCAGGGTTCCTCGAAATGGCCGATGCCGTGGTCTTCCAGCATGCGGCCCACGGCGATGGCGCGGGCGGGGGAATAGCAGGAGTTGCCATCGACCAGCTTGTCCACCCCATCGCCAAGCGCCTTGGACACGACCGGGATGACCGCCTCGGTCCGGCCAGGCCATTCGTCGCGGTCGCGGCCAACCTCGGCCCCCACGCGCCATTTGAAGGCGTCAAAGCCGTGATCGTCGCGCAAGCGAAGAAAGCGGGCGGCCTCATCTTCCGGGGTGATGTCGCGCTTCATGCTGCTGGCATAGGCGCGGATCTTGCCAGGCGTGCCGCCAAGAAGGCTGACCACCGGCTTGCCCGCCACCTTGCCGCGCAGGTCCCAGACGGCGGTATCGAGGCCCGCCTGCGCCCGGCGCAGATAGCTGCCGGGGAATTTGTGTTCGCGCTCAAAGATCAGGGCGAGGGTGTCTTCCAGATCCACCACCGCCGTGCCCAGCGCATGCGGGGCGATCTGGCGGTGAAAGATGTCGGCGGTGATATCGGCCTGATAGGTCGAGGTCTGCCCCCAGCCCGTATCGCCCGTGTCGGTCGTGACCTTTACGAAACAGACAAATTCGGTGTCGAAGGTTTCCAGTTTCGCGATCTTCATGGCCGGTTCCTTGCCCTTCCGCTCTTCGTTCGACTGCGTCTCCTCATCGCGACGAGCGCATGAAATGCGACGAGGAGTGCGCCAAACCTAGCCGCCTACGATCAGGCTTTCACGACCAAATCCGCCGCACCGATGGGTCCGGGGCGACGTTCTTCGGTCAAAAGCACATTGGCCTCGACATTGCCAAGGCCCGGCAGCGTCATGATCCGGCGGCGGAGCACACGTTCAAAATCGGTCAGGTCACGGGCAACAACCCGCAGGCGATAGTCGAAAAGCCCAAGCACATGCTGCACCACCTGCACCTCAGGGATAGCCGTGGCGGCGCGTTCGAAATCCTCAAGGCTGACCCGGCCCTTGGTGGCAAGCTTTATGCCCAGAAACACGGTGACCCCAAAGCCAAGCGCGGCGCGGTCCACATCCACCCGCCGCCCGGCCAGCACGCCCGCCTCCTCCAACCGCCGGACGCGGCGCCAGGCGGCGGGTTGCGACAGGCCCAGCTGGCGGCCAAGCTCACCAGCCGAAAGGCTGCCATCCAGCGACAGCGCCCGAAGAAGACCCCGATCCAGATCGTCAAGCTCGATCACAGCGGCAGGCCCCCGCTGTCCTTGATCGTGGCGACCAGCATCAGCGCCTCGACCTCGGCGATGTGGGGCAGCGCCAGAATCCGGTCGCGGTAGATGCCGGTCCAGTGGCCCATGTCGCGGGCGATGACGTTCAGGCGCACATCGACGCGGCCAAGGAAGGTCTCGATCCCGGTAACCTCGGGCACCTGACGCGCTGCGGCGATGAATTCGTCAAAGGCGCGCGGGTTGGTCTTGTCGAGGGTAAAGCGCAGGCTGACCTCGACCCCATAGCCCAGCGCGCGCCAGTCGATCACCGCCCCTTCGCCCTGCACCACCCCGGCTGCGCGCAGGCGCTCCAGCCGCCGCCACAGCGTGGCCCCGGTCACCCCCGCCCGTTCAGCCAGGCGCGCGCGGTCCAGGGACGGCTCGGCCAGCCAGTGGCGCAGGATGCGGCGGTCGGTATCGTCGAGCATGGATTATTCGATTTATTGATATTACACGAATGATAAATTGCACATGTCTGCAAGTTCGTCAAATATTGCACGCTTCTTTGCAAGGATCGCCCTATTGTCACGCCAGCAACAGCAAAGGAGCGCCAGGATGCGCGTTTACTACGACCGGGACTGCGATGTGAACCTGATCAAGGACAAAAAAGTGGCCATCCTTGGCTACGGCAGCCAGGGCCACGCTCATGCGCTGAACCTGCGCGATAGTGGCGCGAAGAACGTCGTCGTCGCCCTGCGCCCCGGTTCGGCCAGCGCCAAGAAATGCGAAGCCGAGGGTCTGAAGGTCATGGACATCGCCGAAGCGGCGAAGTGGTGCGACCTGATCATGTTCACCATGCCCGATGAGCTGCAGGCAGCGACCTACAAGGCCTATGTCCACGACAACCTGCGCGAAGGGGCTGCGATTGCCTTTGCCCACGGGTTGAACGTCCACTTTGGCTTGATCGAGCCGAAAAAGGGTGTCGATGTCATCATGATGGCCCCAAAAGGCCCCGGCCATACCGTTCGTGGCGAATACACCAAGGGCGGCGGCGTGCCCTGCCTGGTGGCGGTCCATCAAGACGCAACCGGCAAGGCCATGGAAATCGGCCTCTCCTACTGCTCGGCCATCGGTGGCGGGCGGTCCGGCATCATCGAAACCAACTTCCGTCAGGAATGTGAAACCGACCTCTTCGGTGAGCAGGCCGTCCTCTGCGGCGGCCTTGTGGAACTTATCCGCATGGGCTTTGAGACGCTGGTGGAAGCCGGCTATGAGCCCGAAATGGCCTATTTCGAATGCCTGCACGAAGTGAAGCTGATCGTGGACCTGATCTACGAAGGCGGCATCGCGAACATGAACTACTCGATCTCGAACACCGCCGAATATGGCGAATATGTTTCCGGCCCCCGTATCCTGCCCTATGAGGAAACCAAGGCCCGGATGAAAGCGGTCCTCAAGGACATCCAGACCGGCAAGTTCGTGCGTGACTTCATGCAGGAAAACGCCGTCGGCCAGCCGTTCTTCAAGGCGACCCGCCGGATCAACGACGAACACCAGATCGAACAGGTCGGTGAAAAGCTGCGCGCCATGATGCCCTGGATTTCCAAGGGCAAGATGGTCGACAAGGCACGGAACTGATCCCACTGAGGGGCGCCCCCGCGGCGCCCTTCTTTCCCCTGCTGGACTGGCCCGTATGCGACGTTTCATCCTTATCAGCCTCTTGATTGTCGCCGGTCTGGGCTGGACCGTGCTTAATGCGGTCGGCTCCAGCATGGCGCTGGCCGATATTGGCGGACGTCCGATCATCGCCCTGACCCGCCCGGGGCAAGAGGTTGCGGTGCAGACCCCTGGACAAGCCGCAAAGGAGGGCGAGGCGCGCGTCCTGCGAGGCGAGGGTGTCGCCTTCGGCTATCGCTTCTTTTATGCCCTGCCGGGAGGTGCCACAGTGGCGTGCACGATCCGCTTTCGCAGCCTAGTCTGCAGCGATGGCTGGACGGCTGGGCGCGGAATTTTCCCCTAGGTCGCAACATCCCAGCTTGACGCAGTCTCAAGCCGCCGCAACCCTGCCCGCCCAAGGTCCAAGAGAAGCGCCATGCCCTCCCTGCTGATCTTGATGCCCACCGGGGGCCAGATCGACACTCCGGCAGTCCACAGCCTGCTCGGACTGACCCAGGCCTTGCAAAAGCGGGGCATCGCCTTTGCCCTGAAGACCTATGAATGGTCCGATCTGGTCATTTCGCGCAACTATCTGATGTCGGTCTTTCTGGCGGACAAGAAATTCAGCCACGCGCTGCTTTTGGACAGCGACATCAGTTACGCGCCCGACCTGGTCTTTCAACTCCTGGCCTTCGACGCCGATTTCACCTGTGCCGCCTACCCCCAGCGCCAGATGCGTTGGCGCGAGTTTCGCGCCCTGATCGAGCGTGAGGCGACAAAGCCCCTGGCCAATCGCGCCTCGACCGCCGATCTTTTGGCAGAAAGTCTGCGTTACAACATCAGTGCGACCTACGACGCCGGCCAGCCCTGGCCGCATGAGGTGCGCGACGGCTTTCGCAAGGTTCCCGGCGCGGGCACGGGTTTCATGCTGATCCGCCGCGCGGTGCCCGAGCGGATGGTGGCCACGGGGGCTGCCCTGCCAGTGCCGGGCTTCAACGGGCCGGGCTATCCCGGCGCGGATTTTCACGACTTCTTCAGCCATCTGCGGGGCCGCGACGGTGCCGTGATGCATGGCGAGGACACCTCGTTCTGCCGCCGCTGGATAGAAGGTTGCGGCGGCGAGATCTGGTGCCATGAAACCGCAAGGGTCACCCATCATGGCCAGCTTTCCTTTGTCGGCAACTATGCGCTGGCCGACAAGCCCAAGGGGCCAGCGGCCTAGCGCGCCACGTCCAGGGCGGCCACGATGTCGCCGACCACGGCAGCCAGCAGCGCCGGGTCCTCGCATTCGGCCATCACCCGGATCAAGGGCTCGGTTCCCGATTTGCGGATCAGGATGCGGCCCTTGCCGGCGATGCGGGCGGTCGCGGCCTCGATCACCCGGCGCACCGGCTCGGTCTCCAGCGGTTGGGTGCCATCGGCGTAGCGCACGTTCTTCAGCATCTGCGGCACGGTCTGGAAACTGCGGGTCAGGGCGCTGGCGGGTTGGGCCGTGCGGACCATCTCGGCCAGGAATTGCAAGCCCGCCACCAGCCCGTCGCCTGTGGTGGCATAATCGGTCATCACGATATGGCCGGACTGTTCGCCGCCCAGGTTGAAGCCCCCCGCGCGCATCCGTTCCACCACATGGCGGTCGCCCACGCCTGTCCGTTCCAGCCCGATGCCGCGTGCCGCCAAAAACCGCTCCAACCCCAGGTTCGACATCACCGTGGCCACCAGGGCGCCGCCGGTCAGCCGCCCATCATCTGCCCATCGAGCGGCCAAAAGCGCCATGATCTGGTCGCCGTCCGCCACCCGGCCACCTTCGTCCAGGATCATCACCCGGTCGGCGTCGCCATCCAGACTGATGCCGACATGCGCGCCATGGGTCACCACCGCCTCGGCGGCCGTCTCGGTATGGGTGGACCCGCAGCGGTCGTTGATATTGGTGCCGTTTGGCGCGACCCCGACCGCGATCACCTCGGCCCCCAATTCCCACAGCACTTCGGGTGCGCACCGGTAGGCAGCCCCGTTGGCGCAATCGATCACCACCTTTAGGCCATCGAGCCTGAGGCCAGTTGGAAAGCTGGTCTTGACGAATTCCTGATAGCGGCCACGGCCATCCTCGATCCGTTTCGCCCGGCCGATGTTTTCGGGCTTGGCGGGGGTGATGTCGCCTTCGACCATCGCCTCGATCTCGGCCTCGGCGGCGTCCGAAAGCTTAAAGCCGTCAGGGCCGAAGAACTTGATGCCGTTGTCCTGGTGCGGATTGTGGCTGGCGCTGATCATCACCCCAAGGTCAGCCCGCATCGACCGGGTAAGATACCCCACCGCCGGCGTCGGCACCGGACCCAACAAAAGAACATTCATCCCGGTGGATGTCAGCCCCGCCGTCAGCGCGTTTTCCAGCATGTAGCCCGACAGTCGGGTGTCCTTGCCGATGACCACCCGGTGCGCAGCACTGCCGTCGCGGCGAAAGTACCGCCCCGCCGCTGCCCCCAGTTTCAGCGCAAGGTCTGCGGTCATCGGCCAACTGTTGGCGCGACCCCTGACCCCGTCGGTGCCGAAAAGCTTGCTCTTCATCCGGTTGCCCCTTCGGTTGTGCCCTGCAGGGCCTGCCATAGCCGCAGCGCCTGCCGCGTCTCGGCGGCATCATGCACCCGGGTGATCTGCACCCCTTGCGCGATCCCGGCCAAAGCCACCGCAATCGAACCCGGCACCCGCCCCTCGGCCCGTTCGGACTTGCCGATGGCACCAATGAACCGCTTGCGCGATGCCCCCAGCAAGATCGGACAGCCAAGGCCATGAAACAGCGACAGGCCCCGGATCAGCGCCAGGTTATGCTCGGCGGTCTTGCCAAAGCCGATGCCGGGATCGATCGCGATCCGGCCCCGGCTGATCCCCATCGCGGTCGCCGCCGAAATGCGCGCGGCCAAGGCATCATAGACATCCAAAAGCACATTGCCATAGCTTGGATTGTCCTGCATCGTCGCCGGCTGGCCTTGGGCATGCATCAAGATCACAGGCACCTTTTCGCGCGCGATCAAGGGGCCAAGCATCGGGTCAAATTCCAGGCCCGAGACATCGTTGACAAGATCCGCCCCAGCCTGAATGGCCGCGGCGGCAACCAGCGCCTTGCGGGTGTCGATCGAGACCGGACCACGATGCCCGGCCTGACGCAGGGCCTCGATCACCGGGCTGGTACGGGCGACCTCTTCGGCCACCGGCACCTCGGCAGCACCGGGGCGCGTGCTTTCACCGCCGATGTCCAGAATGTCAGCCGCGCGGGAAATCTCGGCTGCGTGGCCAAGTGCGGCCTTGGGGTCAAGGTAGCGCCCGCCATCGGAAAAACTGTCCGGGGTCACGTTCAGGATGCCCATCAGGCGCGGCCTATTCAGGGCAAGACCGGCAAAACCGGGTCGCGGCAGCGACAGCACGTCACGCACCACCTCGGGGGCGTCGCGGGCGGCGATCAGCCGCGGCGGGGCGTTGCGCGACAGAACCTCGATCCGGTCGAACCAGCACCAGCCACCAGCCAGATCCTGGGCCCCGTCCGGACGGGCAGCGTCACACATGGCAATCGGGCGAAAATACTCCATCCACAACCGATTGGCCCATGCCCGCCATCAATTCAAGAGGGAAGCGTCAGACCAGGATCGAAGCGTCAGGCGCGCTCCACCGGCACGCGACTTCCTGCCGGAACCGTGGCCGCCCCGTGAACGATGAGGACCGAGGCCGAAAGCATCTCGGCCAGCCACAGGGAAAGCGCTTCGGGCGCGGTGCCTTGCGGGCCATCAACGGCGTCGAGGACCAGCTTGGAGGGGGCCCAGACCACGGTCTGGCCACGCTTTATCGCCCAGTCAAGCTCGGTCCGGGTGGCCACGACGACGCAGCGGTCATCGCGGGCAGCCAGCGCCCAGGCCGATTGCTCCAGCGCCAGAAGATCGATTCGCCGCTGCGTCGGCCGGTGTCCGGTCATCGGCCGGGCCAGGTCGGGCAGACCCACCGTCAGGACCAGCGCCTGCCCCCGGCGCTCTAGCGCATCCAGCCGGGCCGCAAGATCAGGCGCGGCGATCGTCCCGGCATCCAGATGCGCGACCACCGGATGTACCGCCGCCTGCCCGTCAAGGTCGCTGCGTTCCACCGGACGCTCGGCGCGGGCACGCATGATCTCGACCCCCAGCGCATAGGGCCCCACATCCAGCTTTTCGATCCGGATGAAGGCGCGCATCGCGGCCGGTTCGGCCAGAATCCGGTCGGCCACCCGTTCGGCCAGGGTTTCCAACAGGTTCAGCCGTTCGGCGGCCAGTTCTGCGGCAATCGCTTCGGTGATCCGGTCGTAGGACAGGATGCGGTCCACATCATCGTCCAGCGGCTCGGACACCGGGCGGACCTCGACCACGACATTAAAGCGCAGGCGCTGCTTTTGTCCGCGCTCTTGCTGGAACGCACCAATATCGGCCTCGACCAGATGATCCCGCAGGGAAATGCGGTCGCGCGGCTGACCCCCAACCGATGCCTCTGCCCGCGCCTCGGGATGCGCAAAGGCAAGTTCGATATCGGTCATGGTCATCGCGGTCCCCCTGTGGACAGGCGCGCTCTTAGCACAAGACTCCGCATCGCCTCCAGCCCGGGCGGCATGAGGCCGCCCGGCAGCGACAGATTAGCCGCGCGTGTCGGGGTGGCGGTAAAAAAGATGCGCCCCGATTGCAGCGGTCTTGGGAAAGCTGCGCGCCCAGCCCGGACGGACGTTGCGGGTGTGAAAATGCGTCGCCCCGTCGGTCAGAATTCGGGGCGCGCCATCCAGCATTGCGCGGGCAATCCGTCCCGCAAGATCGGCGGCAGCTTTCTCACGCATCCGGTCGGCATAACCGTCGCAAACATAAGAGAACTGGCAACTGCCGCCACCGCGCTGCTTGACCACGCCGCAGACCGTTCCGGGATAGAGCGGGCTGTCGACCCGGTTCAGGATCACTTCGGCAACCGCGATCTGACCCAGCAGGCTTTCACCCCGCGATTCGAAATAGACCGCCTCTTTCAGGCATTGCCATTGTTCGTCGCCGGTCGGTTCCGGCTGGGCCAAGAGCCAAGCTTCGGTCAGACCATCCTGAGGCGGCAACAGCGTCGTTAGGTCAGGTGGTGGCAGAAAATACAGCTCAGCAATCGGCGAGGGTGCGAACATCGCCCGTGCGCCGTCCAGCCAACTTGCCTGAGCGACATGAACAAAAGTCGGAAACATACCGACGGCAAGCGCGAGACCGCGCATGACCGGTTTGAACTTCATAAGATGGTCCTGTTATCGTTTCTGGTACTGCGGGCACTGCTCGGCCCGGTTGGGACGGTCGCAGTACCGAACCGGTCTGGGGGGGGCCAGCCGTGATGCAGATTTGTCACGGATTTGCGACAGTTTTCGGCAAGAACCTGCCGACCACCGCTGGTCAGCGATGACAAAAATCAATATTTTCAATTATTTACTAGATACTTGCTAGTTTTTCTTGTAAGGCCAGATGCGCCGCCGCCAACCGCGCCATTGGCACCCGATACGGGGAACAGGACACATAGTCGAACCCGGCAGCGCGGCAAAAGGCGATGGATTCCGGGTTGCCGCCATGCTCTCCGCAGATCGACAGCGTCAGATCCGGCCGGGTGCGCCGCCCGCGTTCCGCCCCGATCAGGAGCAGTTCCCCCACCCCGTCCACGTCCAGAATGTGGAACGGATCCTCTGGGAAAACCCCCAGCCGGACATAGGTGTTCATGAACCGCCCGGCATCGTCGCGCGACAGACCATAGGTCATCTGCGTAAGGTCATTGGTACCAAAGGACAAAAAGGTGGCGTGCTGGGCAATCTCACCCGCGCGCAGGGCCGCGCGGGGTGTTTCGACCATCACCCCCAGCTTGTAGTCGAACTCGGCCCCGGCCTTGGTGCGCACCATCGCGGCCACGGCGTCGATCTGGGTTTTCACCAGTTCGACCTCGCGCCGGGCGCTGACCAGGGGGATCATGATTTCCGGCACCACCGGCGCCCCACGCCGCGCGCTTTCCAGCGTGGCTTCAAAGATCGCTTGCGCCTGCATTTCGTAGATTTCCGGCAGAACCACGCCCAGCCGCACCCCGCGCATGCCCAGCATCGGGTTCACCTCGGTCAGGGCCTCGGCGCGGCGGGTGACCTCGGACAAGGGACGATCCAGCGCCTCGGCCAGATCACGAAGCCCCTCACGGTCCGAGGGCAGGAATTCGTGCAAGGGCGGATCGAACAGGCGGATGCAGACCGGCAGGCCTTGCATGATCTCGAACAGCTGAACGAAATCGGCGCGCTGCATCGGCAACAGCCGCGCCAGGGCGGCCGCGCGGTCGCCGGGGGTGTCGGCAAAGATCATCTCGCGCATCACCACCAGGCGGTCTTCTTCAAAGAACATATGCTCGGTGCGGCACAAACCGATGCCTTCCGCCTCAAACTTGCGGGCGGTTTCGGCGTCGGCGGGGGTGTCGGCATTGGCGCGCACACCGATGTCGCGCACGGCATCAGCCCAGTTCAGAAGCTTTCGAAAACTGTCGTCCAGCGCAGGCGGCAGCATTTCGGCGGCACCCGCCAGCGCCTCACCCTTGGTGCCGTCCAGCGTTATGATATCACCCTCGCCGAAGACCCGGCCATCGGCGGTGGTCAGCTTGCGTTCGCGCGCATCAAGCCGGATTTCGGACGCCCCCACCACGCAGGGCAGGCCCAACCCCCGCGCGATCACGGCGGCATGGCTGGTCACGCCGCCACGTTCGGTCAGGACCGCTGCGGCCGAATGCATGCCGCGAATATCCTCGGGTGAGGTTTCGCGGCGCACCAGAATACACGCCTCACCCCGCGCGCCACTGGCCTGCGCTGCTGTCGAGGAAAACACCAGCCGCCCCGTCGCAGCCCCAGGTGAGGCCGCAATCCCGCGCGCGATCACATCGCGGGCCCCGCGCGGATCAACCTGGTGGTGCAAAAGTTCCGACAAAGCGCGCGGTTCGACCCGCAGCACCGCCTCATTGCGGGGGATGATACCATCTTCGGCTAAGGCCACCGCGATCCGCAGATTGGCCCTGGCGGACCGCGGCACCTTGACCGCGTCCAAGACCGCCAGACGCCCATCCTCGATGGTGAATTCGATCTGCATTTCTTCGCGCAGACGGGCGCGGCACACCGCCCCATGCGCCACGAGGGTCGCGAAAATTTCCGGTGCGGCATCTTCCAGCGAGGGGCCGCGCGGGTCGCGGGTCAGATACAGGGCTTCGGTGGTGCGCAAGGCATCGCGGCCTTGGGATTGGCCCAGATAGCGCCCGGTGACCTGCGGCTTGCCGGTGACCGGATCGACAAACTGGATCACGCCCGAGCCCGAGGTGCCCTGCCCGATGCCTTGCGCCATTTCCTGCACGACCAGCCCTAGCGCAGCTTCCTCGGGCGCACCCTTGGCCTGACGCAGCAGGCGGGCGCTGGTCCCCTCCCAAGCGCGGGCCATGCTGCGCAGGACCTCGGACAACTGGCGCGCGGGGTCTTCGGGAAAGGCCTCATCCGTTTCGGCTTCGTACTGGCGCAGCACTTCACGAAGGGCACCGGGGCCGGGGCGAAGGTCGTCGAACACCTCGGCGTCAAGCCGTGCGACGTGGATCGCATAGGACTGGATGAAGCGCAGATAAAGCGCGTCCGCCGCCGCCTCGCCATGCGTTTCACACAGGCGGGCGTGGCGCTTGGCGTTCATCCCGATGTTCAGGATCGTGGCCGGACCGCCCCATTCGGGGTTCGCCGGGCTGGGCCGGACCGAGATCAGCGGGCCGTCCCCAAAAAGGTCCAGCACGCCGCCCGCATCCAGCCCATGCCCGGCAGCAATCGCGCGCACTGTGCTGGCAGGAATTGCGACCGATTTCGGCACCGGCAGGTCCAGCCGCACCAGCCGTTGCAGGCATTTGGCCCGCCAGCCATGCGTGGCTGTGGCGATCTGCGCAGCGGGCGCGATCTGGGCGAATTCCGGGATCGGATCGTGTTTCTGCACCGCAGCACCTTTGGTTCGCGCGCAGCATACCCCGAAAGCCCCGCCAATCAAGCGTGACATGTCAGCTTTATGACGATTCCTTGGGCGTTCAGCGAAGACAGCGGGGTTCCTGAAGCCTCCCCTCCCCCCTCGTGGGGAGGGGATGGGGGTGGGCGGCCCCCGGCCGGCTTCCCGACCAGCCCCCCCACCCTCTCCCTCCCCCACGCGGGGGGAGGGAAGCTTGCATGTCCGTCGGTAGGTGCTAGCCCTCGATGCGGGTCAGGTCGGCGACGCCAGAGCAGATGGCGCGGATGCGGTGAAGGAGGTTAAGGCGGTTCCTCCGGATGATCTCGTTGTCCGAGTTCACCTGCACGGCGGTGAAGAAGGCATCGATTGGCCCGCGCAGGGCGGCCATCGCGGTCATGGCGGTGGCGAAATCCTCCGAGGCCATCGCGGGGGTGATGGTCGCCTCGGCGGTGTCGAGGGCTTGGAACAGCGCCCGCTCCTCCTCCGTCTCGGCGAACTTCAGGTCCGCGCCATAGGAGTATTCGACGCCATCTTTCGCCTCGGCCTGGGTCAGGATGTTGTTGGCCCGCTTGTAGCCCTGGAGCAGGTTCGCGCCATCCTCGGTCTTGAGCGTATCGGACAGCGCCGTCGCGCGCTTGACGAGGAGGGTGAGGTCGTCATTCCCAGGCATCGCAAGGCAGGCATCGATGATATCGGGCCGGATGCCCTGCTCGCGGAGGGTGACCTTGAGGCGGTCGTGGAAGAAGGCGAGGAGGTCAGGTGTTATCGCTTTTGCCTTCACCCTCACACCGAAAGGATCTTCCTGTACCGCTTGGCCCGCCAGTCCGTCAAAGCGGCGCTCAAGAATTTGCCTCATCGCTTCAGCTTCACCGGCATCAACCAATGCGTCGATCATCTTTAGTTCGTCGGCGACCACGCCGGCCATCTTTGTTTGAACAAAGAAGGAGGAAAATGCCGGGATCAAGATGCTCTTTACGTTAACTCGCACCCCATTCCCCACCACCAACCGAATAACCCCCAACGCTGCCCGCCGCAGCGCGTAGGGGTCCTTGCTTCCGGTCGGTTTCTCATCAATCGCCCAAAACCCGGTCAGCGTGTCGATCTTGTCTGCCAGCGCCACGGCGATGGAGACCGGCTCCACCGGCACGGCGTCGGACGGGCCGAGGGGCGCATAGTGGTCGCGGGCGGCATCGGCCACCGCCGCAGGCTCCCCCGCCGCCAGCGCGTAATAGCGGCCCATCACGCCCTGCAATTCGGGAAACTCGCCCACCATCGCCGACCGCAGGTCCAGCTTGGCCAGCCGCGCGGCGCGATCAGCGAGGAGCGCGTCAGCGCCGACGAGCGGGGCGATTTCCCGCGCCAGCGCAGCAATACGCTCCACCCGGTCGGCCTGGCTTCCCAGCTTGTTGTGGAAGGTCACCGATTTCAGCCCCTCGGCCCACTCGCCCGTAACCCAGTCGCCGGGGGCATGTACCACCCGTAGGTCATTCTCCCAAAAGAACTTGGCATCTGACAGGCGGGCGGACAGCACCTTCTGGTTGCCCTTGAGGATCGTCGCGCCATGATCCGCCGCTTCGATATTGGCGACGGTCACGAACCCCTCAATCCGGCCAGTCTTGGGGTTTTTCACCGAGAAAAACTTCTGATGCTCGCGCATGCTGGTCTGCAAAACCTCGGGCGGCAGGCCCAGGAACGCCTCGCCAATCCGGCCCATCAGCGGCACTGGCCATTCGACCAGCCCAGCCACCTCGGTCAGCAAACCGGCATCGGGAACCATCTCCAGCCCCGCCGCAAAGGCGAGGTTCTGCGCGCCCTGCCAGATCGCCGCTTCACGTTCGGCGCTGTCCAGCACCACATGCGCGCGCTTCAGCTTCACCGCATAATCGTCAAAGCCGGTCACCGCGAAAGCCCCCGGCGCCATGAAGCGGTGGCCCTCGGTCAGGTTGCCTGCGGTGATGCCATCAACAGCCAAGGGCACGACCCGCGCACCGCCCTCATCCGACAAAAGGCACAGGATACGCTGCAAGGGCCGCACCCAGCGCAAGGACCCCGTGCCCCAGCGCATGGATTTCGGCCAGGGGAAGGTGCGGATCACGCCCTCTAGCACGTCGGCGACGATGGCATCCGCGCTGCGACCGGGCGTTTCGATCACGGCATAGAAGGTTTCGCCCTTCTTGTCGGCGCGCCGCTCCAACTGGTCAAGCGTCAGGCCGGTTGACCGCAAGAACCCCTCGATCGCCGCCGCAGGCGCGGTGGTGGCGGGGCCTTTGCGGTCTTCGCGCACCGGGCGTGACTCGGCCGTCAGCTGATCCACGGACAGCACCAGCCGCCGGGGGGTAGAAAGCGCCCCAGCCGAGGCATAGGTCAGCCCCGCCGCGACCAACCCATCGGTCACCAGCTTTTTCAGATCTTCCCGCGCGCGGGCCTGCATCCGGGCGGGAATTTCCTCGGAAAACAGTTCGATCAGCAGGTCGGGCATGGTCAGTCCTTCAGGCTTTTGGTCAACTGGTGCCAGGCATAGCCGCGCCCGTCGCCGAATACCGCGACCACACGGTCCACTCCGGGCTGGATATCGGGTTCGGACAGAAACGCCAGCGCCTCGCCCGTTTCCAGCGCCTTGCCGATTTCGGCCGCGTCAAAGCAGTCAAACGATGCCGGGGCGAACAGCGGCTCGGCGTCGGGGTAGGCCTGGTAAGTCTCGCTCAGCATAGCCAGGCTGTGCGGGGTGGTGAAACAGGCGCGGAACTTGATCGGCGAACTGGTGGCATCGGTCCCGGTGATGTCGTTGACCAAAATCGCCTCCGGCGCACCCGTGGCCAGCACGACAAGGCGGACCTCTGCCCCGGGCTGGAACACGACGGGTTCGTAAAAGGCCTGTTCGGCGGTGTACCAAAGGAACGCCCCGGCAAGAAACGCGGTTGTGACGATGAAGCCCACTGCCAGTTTTCCCATGTGTCTTTCGCTAAGGCCAATAGAGGTTGACATAAGGCCGGCGCAGGGCTGCGGCGGTGCGGCGCATGCTGGCAACCTCGGCCACTGTGGCATGACCGTCGCGCTCATGCGTTTCGCAAAAGATTGCTGCGATGGGAAAGCCAGACGGATTGGCAAGGACCTGACGCAGGATCGCGAATTCCGATCCTTCGATGTCCATCTTCACGATTGCGACCGGACCCCCAATGCTGCGCAGCACCTCGGCAAACGACCGAACCTCAATGTCGATCCCGCCTGCCTCGTCGAACTCGGCCGAGCCGTCCGCGACGATGTAGGACGAGGTGGTCCACAAGAGCGGATCATCGTCAAAGTCCTTTTGCCACCGCAGCCGGTACCGGCCCGGATCGGCGGCAACGGCGGCGTTGTGCAAGACCACGTTCGGCAGGTGCCCGACGGATTGTTGCAAAACCTGCCAGGCCAGCGGATCGGGTTCAAAGGCATGCACCGTGGCCCCGGTCGCGGCCAGTTGGCGGGTGACCTCGCCGACATTGGCCCCAAGGTCAATGCAGATGTCAGACGGACCCAGCCGCCGAAGCCGGGCCGCGAATTCGGCCAGAGCATGGCGGGTCTGTGCTGATTTCAGCCAGTGCCGCAGGCGCCGCAATACCAGGTGTTCGCCCGGCAGGGACAGGCCAAGCGCGTCCTCCAGCGCCGAATAGGCCATCCCGCGAAGTCTGAGGCCCCACATCACGGTGCGTCCCGACCGGCTTCGGTTTGCCGGAAGGCGTCGGCGCATTGCTTGGCCAGCGCGCGGACCCGGCCGATATAGGCCTGCCGTTCGGTGACCGAGATCACGCCACGCGCATCCAGCAGGTTGAACAGATGGCTGGCCTTGATCGTCTGGTCATAGGCCGGATGCGCCATGATGATTCGCTTGCCAGTTGTCGGATCTTCTGGCGGGAATGAAAGCAAGTGTTCACATTCCGCCTCGGCGTCGCGAAAGTGCTGCAAAAGCATTTCCGTCGTGGCCCCTTCAAAGTTGTGGCGGCTGTATTCTTCCTCGGTCTGGCGAAAGATGTCGCCGTATTTCAACGCGATGGGGCTTTGCGGATCGTTGAACGGCATGTCCATCACATGGTCCACCCCCAGCACATACATCGCCAGCCGTTCCAGCCCATAGGTCAACTCGCCGCTGACAGGATTGCAGTCATGCCCGCCGACCTGCTGGAAATAGGTGAACTGGCTGACCTCCATCCCGTCGCACCACACCTCCCAGCCCAGTCCCCAGGCCCCCAGGGTGGGGCTTTCCCAGTCATCCTCGACAAAGCGGACATCATGCAGGGCAAGGTCGATGCCGATCGCGGCCAGACTGCCCAGGTAAAGATCCTGCAGGTCGGGGGGCGAGGGTTTGATGATCACCTGATACTGGTAGTAATGCTGCAGCCGGTTCGGATTTGTCCCGTAACGCCCGTCGGTCGGCCGGCGCGAGGGCTGGACATAGGCCGCAGCCCAAGGCCGCGACCCCAAGGACCGCAGCGTGGTCGCCGGATGAAAGGTGCCTGCCCCAACCTCCATGTCATAGGGCTGCAGGATCGCGCAGCCTTTGGCGGCCCAATAGGCTTGCAGGCGCAGGATGATCTCCTGAAAGCTGCGGGGCGGAAGGATCGGGTCGGACATCTGGCGCACCGTCGGGATCGGGGATGGGTCGTTCGCGGTCTGGTGTTCCCTATCGACTGGGTCCGGCAGGGTCAATTCCGGAAACATGCTGGCGGCAGGCGCATGCGCTCCGGTTTGCGCTTGCCGCAGGCCGTTCGATCCGTAATGTCGGGGGCGACCGCTTGACCATTTCAGGGACCGTCCCCCGCCATGACCAGATATATCGCTTGCCTTCTAGCCCTTTTGACCATGGTGTTTCTGGCCGGCCTGCCGCGCGCCGCATCGGCACAAGACGACAGCACCTGGGTTCAGGTCGGTGCGCTCTCTGACCGGGCCGAGGCCGAAGATCTGGCCCGCGCCTTTGCGGGCCTTTTCCCCGAAACCGCCGGGTTTGAGTTGCGCTCGGGCTTTTTCGCGATCGTGCTGGGCCCCTATCCGCCGCAAGAGGCGCAGTTCCGCCTTGACAGTCTGATCCGCGACGGCCTGATCCCGCCCGAAAGCTTTCTGGCCTATTCCAGCGATTTTGGAGCCGCTTTCTGGCCTTTGGCGGGTGCAGCACCCCGGGAAGATCCTGCGCCGGTCGCCAGCGATCTGCCCCCAGAACTGCCCCCGGAACTGCCGCAGGAAACCGAGGCCGAGGCACGCGCCAGCGAAGCCCTTCTGGATGAGGAACAGCGCAAGGCGTTGCAAATCGCGCTGCAGTGGTTTGGCCATTACGATGGCGCGATCGACGGGGCTTACGGGCCAGGCACGCGCAAGTCGATGGCCGCCTGGCAAGCGGCCGCCGGTCTGGACCCGACCGGCACCCTGACCTCTGGGCAAAGGGCCAGCCTTCTGGCCGGATATGAGGCCGACATTGCCGCCTTCGGGTTTCAGACGGTGACCGACGCCAAGGCCGGGATCACCGCGACCCTGCCGCTGGGCCTGGTCGAGTTTGACCACTACGAGCCGCCCTTCGCGCATTACCGCGCCAAGGATGACAGCGGCCCGGCGCTTGTCCTGATCTCGCAACCCGGGGATCAGCTGGCGCTGGCGGGGCTTTACGACCTTTTGCAATCGCTGGAAACGGTGCCGCTGGAGGGCGAGCGGTCGCTGGACGACAAGGGCTTTCGCATCACCGCGCACTCCTCGACGGTGTCAACCACGGTCGCAGCCAAGCTGGACGGCGGCCTGATCAAGGGGTGGATGCTGATCGCCCCGCCGGGCGATGACCAGCGCGACGGCCGCATCATCCAGACGCTTGAGGCCAGTTTTGTCACCGACAGCCCCGAAGCCCTTGATCCCGGTCTGGTGGCGCTGGACGAAGGCACCCGTGACGGTCTGATGGCGGGGCTAGAGGTGCGTCGGCCACGCCTAAGCCGGTCTGGCTTTTTTGTCGATGCGGCAGGATCGGTTCTGACCACCCTTGAGGCTGTGCAAGGCTGCGACCGGATAACGCTTGACCGTGACACCGAGGCCAGCGTTGCCCTGACCGACGCCGCCAGTGGCCTTGCGCTGCTTCAACCTGCCAGCCCTTTGTCGCCAATGGCCGTGGCCGAGTTCCAGCCCGGCACCCGACGCCCAGGCAGCGAAATCGCGGTCGCGGGCTATCCCTATGAAGACCGCCTGCCGGCACCGGCTGTAAGCTTTGGCACGCTGGAAGAGCTGACCGGACTTGCGGGTGAAAAGGATGTGATGCGGTTGTCGGTTCTGGCGCAGCCCGGCGATGCTGGCGGACCGGTGCTTGATGCCACGGGTGCTGTGATCGGGATGTTGCTGCCCGTTGCCACAGATGCCGGCCCAAGCCTTCCCGCCGAGGTCCGCTTTGCCCTGTCCACCGCCGAGATCACCCGCCTGATCGCCCCGGCTGGCGTCGTTCCGGTTGCGCGTGACAGCGCGAGCACCCTGAACCCGACGCTTCTGGTCGAACAGGCCCGTGCCATGACGGTGCTGGTGTCCTGCTGGGGGGACTAGCGCCGCCAGAACCGGGGCAGGATCAGCACCAGGATCGCCAGAAGCCCAAGCCGGCCAAGCAGCATGCTAAGCGTCATGATTGCGATGGCCGCCGGCGGAAAATCTACAAAGGTGCCGGTGCGCGCCACCATGGGCCCATATCCGTAGCCGATATTGCCCATCGCCTGCCAGACGCCGAACACTGCCGACACCGTATCGACGCCGCACAGCGTCATCGCAATGCCCAGCACGCCAATGATGCCGATATAGCCGAAGACAAAGAAAATGACGGCGTTGAGCACGTCGTCGCTGACCACCCGACCGTCATATTTGACCGAGTCGACAAAATTGGGCAAGGCGATCCGCCGCAGATCAGAGACCAGATACCGCAGCGCCACCTGCACCCGAAACACCGTCAACGCCCCCGAACTTGACCCCGAACAGCCGCCGATCAGCCCGACGGAAAAGGCCACCACCATCGAAAATCCACCCCAGCCGCCGAAGCTGCCGGAAAAGAACCCGGTGCCAGTCATGATCGAGGTGAGGTTGAACAGCGTCTCGCGAAAGATCGGCTCGACCGCGCCGCCGGCCGTCAGGATGCGCCACAGGGTCACGATCGCGATTGCCACCACCAGCCAGCTGACAAAGGCCCGCGCCTGGGGATCGCGCCACAGGGGCTGGGCCGACCCGTTCATCAGTTGGACAAAGCGGATATAGGGCATCGCGGCCAGCACCATGAAGAGCGCCCCGAAATACTCGCCCGCGCCGGGATACTTGGAAAACGAGCTGTCTGCGGGGGAAAACCCACCCGTCGCCACGGTGGCAAGGCCGTTCACCACCGCGTCAAGGGGCGTCATGCCGATCATGGCATAGACCGCGATGAACAGCAGCGTCAGCAGGCAGTAGACCTGCAAGAGCTGCCGCGCGATGTCGGTGGCGCGCGGCAGCGCCTTGCCAAAGGTGTCAAACCCCTCGGTGCGGAAGAACTGCATGCCGCCGACCCGCATAAGGGGCAGAAAGATCATCGCGATGAAGGCGATGCCAAGCCCGCCCAGCCAATTCAACATGCCGCGCCACAGGTTCATCCCCGCAGGCAGGCTGTCCAGCCCGACGATGACCGTGGCCCCGGTGGTGGTGATGCCCGAGACCGCCTCAAAATAGGCATTCTGCGGGCTAAGCCCCGGCGCGCCCAGATAAAATGGCAAGGCGCCAAAGGCGGGGACCAGCGCCCAGATCCCGGCGGTCAGCAGATAGGCTTGCCGCGTGTCCAGCGCCCGGCCTATGGCGTTCTGCGTCGAAAGGCTAAGCGACACCCCCACCACCCCGGTCAGCGCCGCCGAGGCCAGGAAGCTGCCACCGTTGTCCAGCCCAGCCCGCCAGTCGATAATGCCGGGGGCCAGCATCAGGATCGCAAGCACGATCAGGATGCGGCCGATAACATAGGCAACGGGGCTGAGGTCCACCATAATGTGCCCTCGCTACGCGCCCGCCGCCTGCCCGTCAATCGTGGCATTGGCCCCGCTGGTCCGCGATCCGGGTGCGGTGATGCCACGAGCGCCTCCCCTCCCCCTGGTGGGGAGGGGTTGGGGGAGGGGGGGCCCGACTTGGTGGGCGCCCCGACTTGGTGGGGGCACCGCTGGGTTCAACCGGCGTGGATCAGGCTGTGAAACAGCCGCGGGTCCAGGCTTTCGGCGGCAAAGGTGTCGCCTTCGGTCAAGAGGCTGATCGCATCGTGGTTGTGCAGGCTTTCCTGATGGCTGGCGATCACCCGGAAATCGCCGATGCGCGGATCGGCGCGCAGGCCGCCGCAGAACAGCCGCGCCGCATCTTCGACAAAGATCGGGTTTGCTGCGTTCAACTCGGCAAAGGCCTGCTCATCCTCACGCTTTACCATGACCTGGGTTTCGGTCACGACGGCGGCGCGGGCCAACGCGATCATGTCCTGCGGCCCCATGTCCGGACCAACCACCGCCGACAGCCGCGCGACCGACCGCTGCGAATGGGGGGTTGCAAGCTGGCCACGGGTGGCGCGGGCATGTTCCGACAATTCCAGGCTGCACGGGCAGGTCGAGGAATAGACATAGTCCAGATGCATGATCCGCTTTCTGACCCCGGCCTGGTCCACCAGTTCCAGTGCCACGTCGTAATACTGCCAGCCAGACAGCCCTGACCGCAGGGACGCCATCTGCATCGGAAAGGACAGGCGCAACGTGATGCGCGCATCGAAGGACCCGAGGTCGGCCTTGTAGTCGTCCAGCGCCGCCTCGATCACGCCAAAGGAAAACTGCGCCTCGGCATGGGTGTAAAAGGACCGCATGATGCGGCTCATGTTGATGCCCTTCTTGTCCGCCTCAAGGCTGACGGTGCCGGTCACGCTGGTTTCCAGCACCAACGGGCCGGTCTTGGTGGCATACCGCAAGGGCAGACGAAAGTTGGATATGCCCACATGCTGGATGCGCGCCTTGGCACCCCGGATTAGGCTGGACGGCCCGTTCTGCAGGTCGGGCAAGCTGCGCAGATAGGCCGCGTCGCCGCGAAACTCGGCGGGAAACGCGCGCGAAAACGCAGGATACCCCTGACCAGGTGCCAGATACCCCACGGCGGCGTCCAAGGTCGCAATCTCGCTGTCCGAGGCCTTGCCGGCCCATTGCCGCAGCACCGCCAAAGCGGCTTCAGCCTCGTCGCGCGACGGCTTGCGGTCGAAGTCGGGGGTGTGGATGTTCATGGAATTTCCCTTCGGTTCAGGTGCGGCCATTGGCGCACCATCAATGTCAGCAGGTATACGCAGGTCGGACCACGCCAGATCATCTTAACCTGACCCAACATGCGGCTTTGTCACATTCGCGGCATCCCTGCGGCACTTCCCGCCATGCGGCAGCCATGCATCAAATCGACAAGTGTGTCGCAGGCTTTGTCGCGGCAGCCCCGGGAACCGGTTCAATCGCCAACGCCATATGGGTATCCGGATGGGACGCATCAAGAGTAAGTTGTAACGCAGCCTGCAAACCTTTGGGCAGACCGTTTCGGCAGCGGCACCCTTAACGATGACAGCGACTGCCCAACAAGGAGGGCAGCCGCGCGCAATTTGCCATCGGGATGGAAAAGCCAATGGGCAAAGGCCTGACCCTTGGCGCGATGATCCGGGCCGATTACTGGACCGACCGGCCGCGCATTCAGGCTGACTGGTCCTCACCGATCTGTTCGTCGACATTATGCGATGTGCCGACCCAGACCGGCAACTTCACCCTGACCTCGGACGACGTGCTGAACCTGTCGGTGGGTGTGTCGCTGACCATGAGGATATAGGACGGATGTGACCCCTAAGCCACCGCCAGGGCCTGGGTCAGATCGGCGATCAGATCGTCCGCATCCTCCAGCCCCAGCGACAGCCGGATCAGGCCGGGGGTGATGCCAAGCAGGTCTTTCTGACCTTGGGCCAGGCGCTGATGCGTGGTGGTGGCCGGATGGGTGGCGATCGTCTTGGCATCACCCAGGTTGTTGGAAATCTTGGCGATCTCCAGCGCGTTCATAAAGCGGAAGGCCGCGTTCTTGCCGCCCGCCAGATCAAAGCTGACCAAAGTGCCGCCGGACCCCATCTGCGCCATGGCAAGCGCGTGCTGGGGGTGGCTGGGCAGGCCAGGATAGATCACCTTGGCCACCATCGGATGCGCCTCCAGCGCGCGCGCCACCCGTATCGCGGTATCGGCCATCGCCCGGCAGCGCAGATCCAGCGTCGCCATGCCGTTCAGATGCATCCAGGCGGTAAAGGGGCTCATCGAGCCGCCGGTGTGTTTCATGAACGGCTCCAGCACCTTGCGCACCCAGTCGCGGCTGCCGCAGACCACGCCACCCAAGGCGCGGCCCTGCCCGTCGATATGCTTGGTGGTGGAATAGACCACCACATCCGCGCCTTGGTCCACCGCGCGGGAAAAGATCGGCGTGGCAAAGACATTGTCGCAGATCACCAGCGCGCCTGCTGCGTGGGCAATGTCGCTGACCGCGCGAATGTCGACCAGTTCCAGCGTCGGGTTCGACATCGCCTCGAAGAACACAACTTTGGTTGCCGGGGTCACGGCCTTGCGCCATTGGTCAAGATCGGTGCCGTCGACAAAGGTGACCTTGACGCCAAACCGCTGCAGCACCTCTTCCAGCACATAAAGGCAGGACCCGAAAAGCGCGCGCGACGACACCACATGATCGCCCGACCGCAAACAAGACATCAGCGCACCCGAGACCGCCGCCATGCCGCTGGCTGTGGCAAAGGCATCCTCGGTACCCTCAAGGGCGGCGATCCGCTCTTCGAACATCCGGGTCGTGGGGTTGCCGTAGCGGGCATAGATGAATTCATCCGCGCCGGCCTGCACAAAGCGCGCCTCGGCGGCCTCGGCCGTGGGGTAGACGAAGCCCTGGGTCAGAAAGATCGCCTCGGCCATCTCGCCGTACTGGCTGCGGCGGCTGCCCTCATGCACCAGTTTGGTCCGGGTCTGCCAGGTCTTTGTCGTGCCGTTCTTGGTCATGGTCGCGTGGCCCCCTGGCCCCCAGAGTGCGGGCCAATAAAAAACCCCGGCAGAAAGGTGCCGGGGCTGATGCCCTTCACCTCTTTAGCGGTTTGTTTAACGTGGCCCGCAATCCGGTAACAAAGTGCCACGGCGTCTGAATACGCCCGGGCCGGCTTGTGGTCAAGCTGCCACAGTCGGGGGCCTGTCATTCATCCGTCACCAAGGCGTCATCGCGGCGTTGCGGCAAAGCTTCATGCGCAGGGGACCGAGCAAGAGCGGCATCAAGCCATGACCGACGATCCCAGACCGATCCGCGCCGATGCAGGTCCTGCCGGGCTTGCGATTGACCGCGATCGACTTGCGCGCAAGCTGGCAGCCCTCCCCCCGGGCGCGCCCGTGGTGGTGATGATCCACGGCTGGCGCTATTCGCCCGATTATCCGCATGACTGCCCGCATGGATCGATCATGTCGCTGAACCCCAAGCGCGACCCGCGCCGCGTGGTCAGTTGGCCACGCCTTCTGGGGCTGGATGGCACTTCGGGGCTTGGCATTGCGCTGGGATGGTCGGCCAAATGCGACCCTTGGCGGGCGAATCGGCGCGCAGGCCGCAATGGTGCCGCCCTGGCCGGGATCGTTGACCTGGTGCATGATCTTTCTGGCCGCCCGGTGCAGATCATTGCCCATTCGATGGGCGCGCGTCTGGCTCTGGCGGCGCTGCCGCTGATCCAGCGGGGCGAGATAAGCCGGATGATCCTGCTTGCCGCCGCCGAGACCCGGGGCCGGACCCTTGCTGCGCTGGCGACTCCGGCCGGTCGCAAGGTCGAGGTGATCAATGTCACCACCCGTGAGAATGACCTGTTCGACGCCGGCTTTGAATGGGGCATTCATCTGGGCTTGCGCACCTCGATCGGCCAGGGGCTTGGCCAGGCGCAGCCGGGCTGGTTCGACATGTGGATCGACCAGCCTGGCACGGTTGCCGGTCTTGCAGCCCTTGGCCATCCGATCGCCGACCGGCCGCGCCGCATCTGCCATTGGTCGCCCTATCTGCGCCCGGGCACCATCACGCTCTATCGCGCGCTGATCGAAGGGCGGCTTATGGCCTGCGATCTGCCCCGCCATCTGCCGTCGCGCCGCTGGTCGCGGCTGATCGAGGGCGGCCCCGCAGACTGGGCTGTGCCGCAAAGATCGGACCGGGTCGCCGGGTGATCTTGCCCGGGGTCAGGCCCATGGGACTTGATTTTCACGGCAAGGTGCAGGACGGTTTCGCGATGAACTGCCGATTTAGCGCAAAGGTCCTTATGCATCGCCCCCTGTCCCTGGCTATTGCCCTGCTGTTGCCTGCCCTGCCCGCACTTTCCGAAAGCTGCGAAGATCGCGGCCTCGATTATGTTGCGCGGATCGCGCTGTGCGACGAGGCTTTCGCCATCGCCGAAACCGATGACGCGGCGGCCTATGCCCTGTCGCTGAAAGGCGAGGCCGAGCGGATGCTGGGAGAGCTTGACGCCGCCGCCGCCACCCTGACCCAGGCGCTGGAGTTGACGCCGGCCAATGCCTGGGTCTGGGTCGAACTTGGCAATGTGCGCTACGACGAAGGCGATGTGGCCGGGGCGCTGGCGCATTATTCCGCCGCCCTTGCGGTCGAGGATTATTCCGAAGCCTGGGCCAACCGGGCCGAGGCATGGTGGGATTTCCGCATGGCGCAGAACTGTTCCGACGACGCCGATCAGGCGCTGCGGCTGGACGCAAACTATGCCTACGCCAACGAGATCAAGGCGCGCTGCCTGATCGACCTTGACCGCGCCGAAGAGGCGCTGGGCTATTTCGACACAGCCATTGCCCTGGCACCGGGCTATCAGAACGCCTACCGCAACAAGCTTGCCGCGCTGTCGGCGCTTGGCCGGTACGAAGAGGTGGTCGCGGTGGCTGACCTCGCGCTCAGCCCTGGCACGGTTGAAAATCCGAACCCGGCGATCGAAGAGGATATCTACGCCCGCCGCCTGGCAGCCCTGGCCGAATACATGCCGCCCGACGTCGTCCGGGCCGAGGCTGCGGCCTTGCTGCAGCGCTATCCGGAAAATCTGGCCGCCCTGAACGTGCAGGCGCGCGCCCTGCTGGCCGAAGCCAAGTTTTCCGAGGCAGACAGCCTGACCCAACCCTTGCGGGAAAACCCGGGCGACCGTCTGATGCTGGCCGTCTATTTCGACACCCTGGCGCAGATCGATGCTGGCCTGGGGCGGCTTGACGCAGCTTACAGCAATTATGAGACGGCACTCTCTCTCGATCCTGGCCTGTCCAAGGGCTATGCGACCAAACTGTCGAGTTTGGGCTTCTTGCCGCTGTCAAATTCGCCTGCCGGGGTGATGACCGCCCTGCAGCGCTGCCTAAGCGTGAAGAAAGCCGGTTGCGTTCTGGGCGGCTGACGTCGCGCGGCGCTAGACCGGTTGCCCGTTGTCGTCCAGATGCATGACAGTGAGGACGGTTGCCCGCAACACCATCTGCGACACAAGCGGCAAAAGTGCCCAGCCGATCAGCCACTGCGACTGGTCCAGGCTGTAGATCAGCGTTTCGTTCAGGACCACAAACGCGGCGCTGACCAACACCATCGCGCGCGTCAGGCCGGACAGATGGCCACGCATGCCTGCATCGGGCCAAAGGCTTGCCGCAATCGTGACGCGGCCCTTGATCACGTCCAGCACAAACACGCAGGCAAGGCCAAGATAGACGGCGCTTTGCATCCGCTGGCACCATAGGGGGTCGTCGGCAAGCAGCAGCACGATCAGCGGCAGACAGGCGATTGCAAGCCCCACCCCACCGGCCAGGGCTGCGGACTGGCACAGGGCCAGGAGCCGCCGCGCCAGACCTTCAAAACCAAAGACGATCTGCAGGGCAAACCCGCAAAAGAAGGCGGTCACGAAGGCCTGCCCGCCCTGCCCCGACCCCAAAAGCACCGACAGCACGGGATAGCCGATCAAGGCCGCAAGACCGGGAAGGTAAAGCCCGCGCGTCAGGGGCAGATCCTGACAAAGGCTGCAGACCAATCGCATCAGGTCAAACGGACGCGGATACATGGCTGGCCCCCCTCATTCACAACCATAAGGGTAGCAAGCCATCAAGGCAGTCCAAGGGCAGGAACCAGACCCGAACGCGGCATTCCTGTGCAATGCGTCAGGACTTGTCCTCGGGCGGGTCGATCATGAACCGGGCCAAGAGGCTGAACTGAACCATCAGGAACAGCATCAGCGCGGCGGGCATCGCAAAGGTTTCAAGCTTGACCCAAAGCTCGGTGCTTTGGGTGCGCCAGATCACCTCATTGGCCAGGGCAAGGGCCGCGAACATCAGCGCCAACCGTCGGGTCAGGATCATCCAACCTTCGGTTTTCATGGGCAAAGCATCAGACATCACCCATTGCAGCAAGCTTTTGCCGCGCCACAGCCCGATCGCCAGAAGCCCGGCAAACGCGCTGTAGACGATGGTGGTCTTCATCTTGAAAAACCGCTCGTCGTTGAACCAGGCCGTGAGACCGCCAAAGAAAATGACCATCACGGCGACAAAGATCTGCATGCGGCTGATGCTGCCGGTCAGCCACCAGAGCGCCGCAATTGCAAGCACAAGCACCGGCACAAGGGCCAAAGCTGCCACAATGAAGCCAGAATATGAGGTTCCGCCAAGGACGAACGTGTCATCCTTGATCCACATGTAAAGCGCAAAGAAGATGACCGTCGGGCCAAGTTCTAGCAGCTGTTTCAACACGGGGTTGATCTTGCGGTCGCCCATCCTGGCTTCGTCCTTTGGCTGCGTCCGGCCTTGCATCTGACCGCATCCCCCATGTGGCCGGAAACCGGCCGGGGATCAAGCGGGGTTGCGCCAGCCTTAGGGGGGCAGACCCGGCTCCCAGGTGACCGCAAGCCTCGCCCCCTGAAACAGCACGGCCAAAGTTTCGGGTGCCAGCGGGTCATCGGCGACCCCCGCCACGATCAGACGCGCCGCCCCGATCCCGTCTGGCACGACCAGCGACAGGGTCAGGCGTCCCCGCCCAACCGGAAGGGCGGTCACCGCCAGGTCAAGGGCGCGACGCGGCGCGTCCGGCAGCATCGCTTGCGGCAGCGCCCCAAGCAGCCGACGCAAGGCCGCGCGGGTGGCGTCCACCGCCACGCTGCCGGTCGCATTGGCCACCAGACCAGTGCCAACGGCCTCCATCACCGGGCGCAAAAGCCGTCCGTCCAGCCGCCAGTCCAGCGTCAGCGCCGTCAGCCGGCCAGAGGCCAGCGACCCCATGTCAAGCGTCGCCCCGACAATATCGGCCGAAAGCCCGATCTCGGTCCCGCCCGAAAACCGCAGCAGAAGATCGCGCACCTGCAAGGTGCCGGTCCCCGGATCAAGCCTGACCGACAGCGCAAGATCGGCGCTTTGCAACCGGAACATCGCACGGATCGGGTCATGCTTGCCGGACGCCGCAAGGCTTTGGCGCAGGCGCAGCCCCGCAAGGTCGATGTCGAGCGCCACCAGATCCGCGGCCTCGACCGACCCGCGCAAGCGCAGCCGGTCAACGCCAAGGTCGGGCAGGTCCGGCGCCTTGGCCCTCAACACGGCACCATCGAACACGCACCAACCCTCGGCGCTGCCTGCCGGGGGGAGGGTCACGCTCCAGCCGCGCAGCGCCTGCATCCCCGCACCAAGCCGCGCGCAGTCGGCAGGCAGCAGCTCGGCCACAGCGCCGCCGGGAATCACAAGGCCCAAGACCAGCGCCATCAGACCAGCTTTCACGCCGCACCTCACCTGATCAGCCCCCGCGAGGCCAGTCTAACAGACCAGAGGCAACGCGCAAATCGCCAGGACCGGGTCGGCAGTCAGCTTTCGCCGCCAACCAGGGCGCGGGCGAAATCCTCTGGATCAAAGGGGGCGAGGTCGTCGATCTGCTCGCCCACACCGATCGCATGGATCGGCAGACCAAAGCGGTCGGCCAGCGCCACCAGCACCCCCCCGCGCGCGGTGCCGTCAAGCTTGGTCATCACCAGGCCCGAAACATCGGCGATCTTGGCAAAGATCTCGACCTGGGTCAGCGCGTTCTGGCCGGTGGTCGCATCCAGTACCAAAAGCGTGTTGTGCGGGGCTGTGGCGTCAACCTTGCGGATCACCCGGACGATCTTGGCAAGCTCTTCCATCAGATCGGCGCGGTTTTGCAGCCGCCCGGCGGTGTCGATCAGCAGCAGATCCGCCCCATCGGCGCGGGCCTTGGTCAGCGCGTCAAAAGCAAGGCTCGCCGGATCGCTCCCCTCGGGCGCGGTCAGGACCGGCACGCCGGCGCGGGTGCCCCAGATCTGCAATTGTTCGACCGCTGCGGCGCGAAACGTGTCGCCCGCCGCGATCACCACCGATTTCCCTGCCGCCTTGAACTGCGCGGCAAGCTTGCCGATGGTCGTGGTCTTGCCAGCCCCGTTCACCCCAACCACCAGCACCACCTGCGGCCGCTGCGAATAAAGCGGCATCGGCCGCGCCACCGGGGTCAGGATGCGTGCAACCTCGGCCACCAGCGCGGCGCGAAGCTCGGCCGTTGAGACGCGGCGTCCGAACCGGCCCTCGGCCAGGGTTGCGGTCAGCCGTACCGCCGTGTCCACCCCCATGTCCGCCTGGATCAGCAGATCCTCAAGGCTTTGCAGCATGGCGTCGTCCAGCACCCGGCGCGGCGCATCACCGCGGCCCAGGATGCGACCGAAGACCCCGCCGCGCCCCGGGGCCATCTCTGGCTGCGCCGGCTCCGAAGCCGGGGGGCCCTGCTCTCCCCCGGCGATCAGCGCGTCCAGCCCTTCACCGATCTTGTCAGAGGACCGGAACAGCCGGTCCTTCAGCTTGGTGAAAAAGGACATCCGACCCGCCCCCCCGCTTGCGTTTTGCCCGGTGTAGCCGCTTTGTCGCACCAAGGGTACCCCGGAAAGCCTGTAGCGGCCGTGCACCGGAACCGACCAAAGCCCCTGCGGCATTCTACAGTCTGGCGGGCGGCGCGTCGCATGGTAAAACCGGCGCATGACCCGCAAACCGCAGCCCATGCCTTTGACCGTCTTTGCCGCAGCCGCCTTGCTGCCCTTACCGCTTTTGGTGCTGGGCGCGCTGCAGGGCGGGGGCTGGCTGTGGCTGGCGCTGCTTTACACGGGGCTGCTCGCGATCTTGCTGGACCAGATGATTCCCTTGGCCATCAGCCCCAAGCCGTCGGACGAAGCCGAGTTTCCGGCGGCTGATGCTCTCTTGGTTGCCATCGCTTTGGGCCAGCTTGGCGCGCTGCCGCTGGTGGTCTGGGCGATTGCGGGGCAAAGCGGGCTGTCGGGACCAGAGCGGCTTGGGCTGTTTTTTGCCGCCGGCTTCTGGTTCGGCCAGGTCGCGCATCCCGCCGCGCATGAGTTGATCCACCGCCCGCGGCGAGAGCTGTTCCGGCTGGGCGCTGCGGTCTATACCTCGCTTTTGTTCGGGCAGCATGTCTCGGCGCACCGCCTGGTGCATCACCGGCATGTCGCCACGCTAAAGGACCCAAACAGCGCGCGGCCGGGCGAGGGGGTCTACCGCTTTGCGTGGCGCGCCTGGACCGGCAGCTTTGTCGCGGGCTTGCGGGCGGAAACCGACCTGCGCCGCCGCAACCGGAGCGCGCTTTGGGCACCCCATCCCTATGTGTTTTACCTGGCCGGTGGCGTGGCGGCGCTGGGGCTGGCCGCCCTGATCGGCGGACTGCCCGGACTGCTGGTCTGGGGCGGGCTGGCCCTGCACGCGCAAAGCCAGATCCTTCTGTCCGACTATGTCCAGCATTACGGGCTTGCCCGCGCAACAGGGGACGATGGCCGGATGGAACCCGTCGGCCCGGCGCACAGCTGGAACACGGCGCATTGGTTTTCTTCGGCGATGATGCTGAACGCGACGCGCCATTCCGATCACCATGTCGCACCCGCCAAGCCCTTTCCAGCCCTGGACCTGCCGGCTGACGACATCGCCCCGCGCCTGCCCTGGCCGATGCCCCTGGCCTGTGCGCTGGCGTTGTCACCCCGGCTATGGCGCAGGGCGATCAGGCCACATCTGGCGCGTTGGACCGCCCGCCAGGAACGGGCGCAAGACACGCAAGCCTGACTGGTGTTCGGGCGCGGACTCTGGCACTCTGTCGCCTGACACCCGCGCTTGACCGGAGCTTTCGATGCACCGCCTGTTCCTTGCCCTTCCGTTTGCCCTGTCCCTTGCCGCCCCTGCCGCCCGGGCTGAAACTCCCCTGTCCGGGGCCGAGTTTGAGGCCAACACTACCGGCGAGATCATCACCTATGACTATGGTGGCGGCTTGTTTGGCACCGAAGAATACCTGCCCGGTCGCAGCGTGCGCTGGGCCTTCGACGGTGATCTGTGCATTTATGGCGAGTGGTATCAGGCGGGCGACCAGATCTGCTTTGTCTACGAGAACGATCCCACCCCGGCCTGCTGGCTGTACTTTCTGGAAGACGGGCTGATCCGCGGCCGCTACATGGGCGACGGCGGCGGCTGGGAGATTCTTGAATCCACGCGCGATGGCGGCCCCTTGCCCTGCGCCGGACCCGATGTCGGGGTGTGACCGGATGCGCCCCCTTCCGACCATGACAGCCCTTGCCGCAGCCACCCTGCTTTTGCCGGCCGTGCTGTTGCCTGCCCTGCCCGCCTTGGCTGAGGCACCGCTGAACGCCGCTGCGTTCGAGGCGCATGTCACCGGAAAGACGATCACCTATGAACAGTTCGGTTCGGTGTTCGGCATCGAGGAATATCTTCCCGGCCGACAGGTGCGCTGGAGCGTGGCGGAAAACCTGTGCCAATACGGGATCTGGTACCAAAAGGACGACAAGATCTGCTTTGTCTATGAGGAAGACCCGACCGCGCATTGCTGGACCTTTTGGCTAAGGGGCGGGGCGCTGGTGGCCCTGTCAGAAGATGATCTTCCGGGGGCCGAGCTTTATGAAAGCGCCCGCAGCGCCGACCCGCTGGCCTGTCCCGGCCCGGAGGTGGGCGTATGAGCCCGCGCAAAGCCTTGGTTGGCCTCTGGTGCCTGATCGCCGCACCCGCCGGGGCACAGACCCCGATGTCGGTGGCAGAGTTCGAAGCCTGGTCGACCGGCAAGACCCTGGTCTATGCGCTCAACGGTGTGGTCATCGGCAGTGAACAACATCTGCCCGGTCGCCAGACGCTGGACTCCGATCTTGGCGGCCCCTGCGTCGACGGGGTCTGGTTTGCCCAGGGTGACGCGGTCTGTTTCGTGTATGCCGCCTACGAGGGCACGCATTGCTGGCGGTTCTGGCGCGACGGCGACTTGGTCATGGCCAGTCCGCTGGGGGCCGCGGCCGATGACGAAGCCTACACCGTGACGCTGGACGCCTCACCCTTGGACTGCTCGCCGCAGGTCGGGGTGTGACGATGCGCCTGTGCCTTGCATTCTGCCTTGGCCTTGCGGGCGCAGCGGCCAATGCCGAACCGCCACTGACCGCCGAAGCGTTTGATGCCCTGACCCAGGGCCGCAGCATGACCTGGTCCGAGTTCGGTCTGGTTTACGGGGTTGAACAGTACCTGCCAGGCCGCCGCGTGCGCTGGACCTATCTTGGCGATACCTGCATCGAAGGCCGCTGGTATGCCGACGGCAGCGCGATCTGCTTTGACTACGAAGACCGGCCCGAACCGATCTGCTGGGAAATGACCGTGACCCCGACCGGACTGGGGGCAACCTTGGTCGGCGTCCCCGGTCAGACGGCCGAGGTCGTCATCGAAAAGACGACCGAGCCGATGGCCTGCTTTGGCCCGAAGGTCGGGGTCTGACCCCCTTCGCCAGCCCGGATGGTCAAGGGGGCACCAAGCCGTTCACCGCGCCACGGAGCCACCCTCCGGCCCTGAGAAAGACAAATCTTTTGCAAAAAGATTTGCAAAATCCTTCGAAGGATTTTGATCAGAACAATTGGCCCTGACCGCCCTGGTCCTCGTCGCCCTTGCCCCGTCGGGACCCGCGGGTGCCCAGCGACAGCCGGCCATCGTGGAACTCGATTTCAAGCCCTGCCGCCCGCTCTGCCCCCGCCTTGTCGGTCACCAGGGCCCCGTCACCCCGCACCACAGCATAGCCGCGCTGTAAGGTCTGGGTGTAGCCCAGGGTCTGACGCGTGCGGTCCAGCGCCTCCAGCCGGTCCGCCAGGCGGGTCAGGCGGGCTTGCGGGGCCGCAGCCAGGCGGTCAGACAAAACCGCCAGCCGGGCCCGCCCCTCGCCCGTGCGGCGGGCGGCATCGGTCATCAGCCGGCCCAGCGCCGGAGCCAGCCGTGCGGCAAGGCTGGCAAGCCGCTCCTCCCGTCGTTCGTGCCTGACCGCAATGGCCCGCAGCATCCGCGTGTCGCAGGCGGCCAGTTTGTCGCGTTGTCGGACCACCAATGCGCGCAAGGCCGAAGGCTGCATCCGCCCCGCCACCCGGTCAAAGCTGGCGCGCTTTTTCGCCACCGCCAGCCCCAGCGCCGCCCCCAGCCGGACCGAAGCTGCATCCAGCCGCTGCCGGGGCGTGGTGACCAGCGTCTCGACCCGGGGCAACGCACGGGCCAGATCGCGCAGCCGCTGGCCCCGCCCGGTGACACCCTGCACCACCCCGCGCAGCAGCCGGGCGGCAAGACCGTCAAGCGTGGCCAGAAGCTCCAGCCGGACCGGCACCGCCAGTTCCGCTGCGGCCGTGGGGGTTGGCGCCCGCAAATCGGCGGCATAGTCGATCAGCGTGGTATCCGTCTCATGCCCCACCGCCGAGATCAGGGGGATGTCGCTGGCCGCCGCCGCGCGCACCACGATTTCCTCGTTAAAGCCCCAAAGATCCTCCAGCGACCCGCCGCCGCGCGCCACGATCAGCACGTCGGGGCGCGGGATCGTTCCGCCGGGTGCAATCGCGTTGAAGCCACGGATCGCGGCCGCGACCTGGCTTGCACACTCCTGCCCCTGCACGGCCACCGGCCAGATCAGCACATGGCGCGGAAAGCGGTCGCGCAGCCGGTGCAGGATATCGCGGATCACAGCACCCGAAGGCGAGGTGATGACCCCGATGACCAAAGGCAGAAACGGTATCGGCCGTTTCCGCCCGGTCTCGAACAGCCCCTCGGCCGCCAAGGCCGCCTTGCGCTTTTCCAGCATCGCCATCAAGGCACCCGCCCCCGCCGGGGCCACATCCTCGACGATCAGCTGATACTTCGACTGGCCGGGAAAGGTGGTCATCCGGCCGGTGGCCACGACCTCCATCCCCTCCTCTGGCCGCACCTGCATGCGGCCGACCTGCCCCTTCCAGCTGATCGCAGCGATGACCGACCGGTCATCTTTGAGGTCAAAGTACAGATGCCCCGAGGCCGGACGCGACACCCGCCCCACCTCTCCCCTTACGCGGACCAGGCCGAATTCGCCCTCGATCACCCGCTTCACCGCGCCCGAAAGCTCGGACACGGTGTATTCGGGTTGGTTGCCGGCTGTCGCCGTGCCGTCGTCGACCAGGTCCATGTCGCTTGCCCTCTGACTGCGCCGACCCTATGACGCCAGAGCAGAAAGTCCAAGCGGGGGCGTGGCCATGAACATCCTAATCCTCGGTTCCGGTGGCCGCGAGCACGCCCTTGCCTGGGCGGTGAAGCAAAACCCCAAGACCGACCGGCTGATCGTGGCCCCTGGCAATGCCGGGATCGTAATGCTGGCGGAATGCGCCGATTTCGACATCCTTGACGGCGCGACAGTGGTGACCTTCTGCGCGGAAAACGCCATCGACTTCGTCATCATCGGACCCGAGGCCCCGCTGGCCGCCGGGGTGGCGGACGCCTGCCGGGCTGCGGGCCTGTTGACCTTTGGCCCGTCGGCGGCAGCGGCGCGGCTGGAGGCCTCGAAAGCCTTCACCAAGGAGATTTGCGACGCCTGCGGCGCCCCCACGGCGGGCTATGCCTGCTTTACCGATGCCGCCACCGCCCGCGCCCATGTTGCCGCCAAGGGTGCCCCCATCGTGGTGAAGGCCGATGGTTTGGCCGCTGGCAAGGGTGTGGTCGTGGCCATGACCGAGGCCGAGGCGCTTGCCGCCGTTGATGACATGTTCGCCGGCAGCTTCGGCGCGGCAGGTGCCGAGGTGGTGATCGAGGAATTCATGACCGGTGAAGAGGCCAGCTTCTTCATCCTGACCGACGGGGTCACCGCCCTGCCCATCGGCACCGCGCAAGACCACAAGCGCGCCTTTGACGGTGATCGGGGGCCAAACACTGGCGGCATGGGGGCTTATTCCCCGGCCCCCGTCCTGTCCGAAACCATCCAGAAACAGGCGATGGACGAGATCGTTCTGCCCACAATCCGCGAAATGGCCCGGCGCGGCACGCCCTATCAGGGGGTGCTTTACGCCGGGCTGATGATCGAAGGCGGCCGCGCCCGGCTGGTGGAATACAACGCCCGCTTCGGCGACCCGGAAGCCCAAGTGCTGATGCTGCGACTTGGCGCGCAGGCGCTGGACCTGATGCTTGCCTTGGCCGAGGGGCGGCTGGCCGGGGTGCGGGTGAACTGGGCTGATGACCACGCGCTGACGGTCGTGATGGCCGCCAAGGGCTATCCCGGTGCCTATGCCAAGGGGAGCGTGATCCAGGGTCTGGCCTCGGTGCCGGAAGACAGCCGCCATATGGTGTTTCACGCCGGAACCGCGCTGCAAGGCGGGCAGATCATCGCCAATGGCGGCCGGGTCTTGAGCGTGACCGCGCGCGGCGCGACGTTGAGCGAGGCACGCGCTGCCGCCTATGCGATGGTGGACCGGATCAACTGGCCAGAGGGCTTTTGTCGCCGCGACATCGGCTGGCGCGCTCTTTAGACCTTGGACACAGACCCAAGATTTTCGGCAAAAAATCTTTGGGCGCGGGTCGCGTCATCCCGGCGATACGAAATCGTTAGCGCCCTGCAATGGAGACGATTCCAAAGTCGGCCAGACTTTGCCCCCTGGGGCGGATAGTGCCAAGGGATCTGTGCGTGCCCGCCCCTTGCCCCAGCAAGCAACCGATGGAGCCCGGCATGAAAGATTACGAGCACGACTATTCCGATTATCGCCAGACCCCGTTTTATGAACATGGCGACGAGGTTCCGTCGAACCACTCCGCCAACCTCACCATGTATGACGTGATCGAAGCCCGCACCTCGCGCCGGGGCTTCATGGTTGGCGGGTTGACCGCGATTGCCACCGGCCTCTTCGGTGCCGGGCTTTCCTCGCGTGCTGCCTTGGCGCAGACCACCGCCACCTCGGGCCTCCTCGGCTTTGTCGCCGTGCCGCTGTCGAAAGAAGACACCGTAGTGGTCCCCGAAGGCTACACGGTGCAGGTCCTGGCCCCCTGGGGCACGCCCCTGACCGCCGATGCCCCCGATTATGTCCCGGGTGGCATGACCGGTGCGGCGCAGGCGGTTCAGGTTGGCAGCCACCACGATGGGATGCATTTCTTCCCGATCGACGGCTCTTCGACCGACGGGCTTTTGGTGATGAACCACGAATACATCGAACCGCGCTTCCTGCATGCGGTCAAGCTGGCCGGTCAGGCCTTTGACGGCGACATGGTGCCGATGACCGCCGAAGTCATGCGGGACGATGACGAAGTGCTGGCCGAAATCAACGCCCATGGCTGCACCGTGGCGCGCATCCAGAAGGGTGCCGACGGCCAGTGGACCGTGGTCAAGGGCGACCCGCTGAACCGCCGCGTGACCGGTCTGACAGAAATGACGTTCTCTGGCCCGGCTGCCGGGTCGGCGCATCTGGTGACCAAGTTCTCGCCCGACGGGATGCGCACGCGCGGCACGCTGAACAACTGCGCCCACGGCGTGACGCCCTGGAACACCTATATGGCGGCCGAGGAAAACTGGTCGGGCTATTTCGTCAATGCCGATGCCGAACAGCCCCGTGAACACAAGCGGTATGGCGTGTCGGACGAAGCATCGCGCTACGGCTGGGAAAAGGCCGCCAGCGGCGCGGATGAATACATCCGCTTCAACGCCGCCGCGACCGGTGCCAGCGCCACTGAAGACTACCGCAACGAGCCGAACACCTTTGGCTGGATGGTCGAGTTTGACCCGATGGACCCGGCCTCGGTTCCTGTCAAGCGCACCCACCTTGGCCGCTTTGCCCATGAAGGCGTGGTCTTTGCCCCGGCGGTCGCGGGCCGTCCCGTGGTCTGCTATTCCGGCGACGACAGCCGGTTCGAGTATATCTACAAGTTCGTCTCGGCCGAAGCTTATGACCCGGCCACCGCATCGGGCGCGCTTCTGGACGCTGGCACACTCTATGTCGCCAAGTTCAACGAGGACGGCACCGGCGAATGGCTGGCGCTTGCGCCCGGTGAAAACGGCCTGACGCTCGAGGCTGGTTTCGCCGATCTGGCGGACATCCTGGTCAACGCCCGCGCCGCCGCCGATCTGGTGGGCGCGACCAAGATGGACCGCCCGGAATGGGGCACGGTCGATCCGAAAACCGGTGAGGTCTACTTTACCCTCACCAACAACACCCGCCGCGACATGACGCAGATCGACGCGGTCAACCCCCGCGCCGAAAACAACTACGGCCAGATCGTGCGTTGGAGCTATGACGGCGCTGACCACACCCAGACCAGCTTTGCCTGGAACCTGTTTGTGATCGCCGGCACCCCCCGCACCTCGCTGACCGCGGCGGGCGAGGCGCTCGGCGACGACAACACCTTTGCCTGCCCGGATGGCATCTGGTGCGACCAGAACTCGCGGCTCTGGATCCAGACCGACATGGGTGACATCGGCCCTGACCAGGAAGGCCCGCTAGAGCCGTTCGGGATGAACATGATGCTGGCTGCGGACCCCGCGACCGGCGAAATCCGCCGCTTCCTGACCGGTCCCTGGGGCCAGGAAATCACCGGCGTAGTGATGACCCCCGATGGGACAACGATGTTCGTCAACGTCCAGCATCCGGGCGGCCACAGCACCCCCGAGCAGTTCGCAGCCAACGACTTCGGCTCGGGATTTCCTGATTACAACGGAACTGTGCCACGCTCGGCCACCCTGGTGATCACCCGTGACGACGGCGGCGTGATCGGCGCGTAACGACAAAGGGGCGCCGGTATTGCCGGCGCCCCCCATCCCGCAACATGGAGACGACCTCGTCATGTGGACATCGCGCATCCGCTTGTGCTAGGCATCCCCAACCTTCGTAGGTTTGGACGATTGATGAATTTGATCAGATACTTCCGGAAACCCACGCATCGACCGCCGATCGAAGAGGTATTCGAGCAGCCTGCTCCCAAGGCGACGGTGAGCGCCATTTCAATCACGATGGTAAAGAACGAACAGGACATCGTCGAACCTTTCTTGCGGACCAACCGACCGTATCTGGACGCGATGATTTTGATGGACAACGGGTCGACCGATGGCACCCGCGAGATCGCAATGAACTGCGCCAGGGAACTTGGGGGAATCTTTGTCGTCGACAGCCCCGACATCAACTATGCGCAAGAAGATCATGTCACTGCCGCCGTCCGATATGTGCAAAGTGCATTCTTTGCCGATCATCTGGTTTTTCTTGACTGCGATGAGTTCCTGACTGCCAAAAGCCCCGAAGCCTTCAGGGCGGCCCTCGCCGCAGAGCCACCGGGAACCGTCACTTTGCATGCCTGGCGGACCTTTCTGCCGGATCCGGTCGGCACTGTCAGCTCTGAGCCCCTTGACGCAATAAGATTTGTGCGAAGGTCAGAATTACCGCCCTATAAGAAGGTGATTTGGCACCTTTCTGGTGGCTTCTCCGCTTCAATGCATGTCGAAAAAGGCGCCCACGGCGTCACGCATGGGAAAGAATCCCTGCCAGCGGCTGACCGAGACGATTTTCCGCTGGTCCACGTTCCTGTCCGAAGCGCCGACCAGATTGTTGCCAAGGCCCTGATCGGCTGGCACAGCCTCATCTTGCAACACCCCGACTTGCGCGACGTTGGAAGTGACTACGAGGGCGCATCCTTCCATCGAAAGCGCCTGATCGATCAGGTGCGTGAAAAAGGGCCGGCCCTGCGCCCTGAAGACGTTGCGGACATAGCGGTTTCCTATGCGCAAAAGGCCAAGACCGTAGCCTTCAACGAAAACGCGATTGCCGAGCAACCGAGTATAAATCTGACGCGCCGCTTTTCCGACGGCAGGGCCATGCCGCCTGAACAGGCCCTGTTCAAGCAGTCCATGGGCCTGCGACCCGTTGACTATTCGCGCCTTCTCGATCGACCGTCACGGCCGATATCAAGTAGGGATGAGGTCTCCGAGACCGTGTTTTCAGAAGACTGGCATTGGTCAAAGGTTTTTCTGGACGTCGCCCCCTTTCGCTTTCTGGCGGAATACCTCCAGCCCCGCACGGTGCTCGACATCGGATGTGGAAAGGATGCTTACCTGAAGCTGTTTCAATCTCTCGGGGCAAGTGAAATCTTGGGCACGGACGGCGTGGACCTCGCGACGACGGTGCTGGGGGACGACCAGTACATCCGCCACGACCTGCATTTGCCGCTTGATCTAGGCAAGACGTTCGACCTTGTGCTGTGCCTTGAAGTGGTTGAACATCTTGACCCAGCCGCAACCGCATTGGCATTCGACAGCATCGCCCGTCATGCCCGTGACAGGATCGTGTTCTTCGTAGCGGAACCCGGCCAACCTGGTCACGGCCACATCAACTGTATCACGATGGACCGCGCTCTTGATCTTTGGTCCGAGCGCGGCTGGGTACCTGACCTGGTCGAAACGCTGGGCCTGCGGGCGGTCTCGACCATGTCATGGTTCCGCCGCAACCTCCTTGTCCTTCGCCCTGTCGCGGCTTTCCGCGACGAAACGTCTTCTGCTTCTCTCCGGTCGATCGCAGCCATGACTTACCGCTGGTACGGGCAGGACACGGGCATCCGCCCGACACCCTTCTGTGAACGCTATCCCCCCGGAATTCAGGCGTATGGACGGGTTCGACACCGCGAAGGCTGACCTCTACCCCTTGCACCCATCCCTGCCGCCGCCTATGAACGCGCGTCTGCGTGCGGAGAGGACCCATGCCGCTTTTGGTGATGAAATTCGGCGGCACGTCGGTCGCCGACCTCGCGCGGATCGAAAATGCCGCGCAAAAGGTGCAGGCCGAGGTCGCCCGCGGTTACACTGTGATCGTCATCGTCAGCGCCATGTCCGGCAAGACGAACGAGCTGGTCGGCTGGGTCGAAACCACCTCGAAACTTTATGATGCCCGCGAATATGATGCTGTGGTCTCGTCGGGCGAGAATGTGACCGCAGGCCTCATGGCGCTGCGCCTGCAAGAGATGGGCGTGCCCGCGCGCAGCTGGCAAGGCTGGCAGGTACCGATCAACACCACCAGCGCGCATGGTGCCGCCCGCTTCGTCGACATTCCCCGCGCCAATATCGACGGCAAATTCGCCGAGGGCTTCAAGGTCGCCGTGGTCGCCGGGTTCCAGGGTGTCAGCGCGGAAGGGCGGATCACCACCCTGGGCCGGGGGGGCAGCGACACCACCGCCGTTGCCTTTGCCGCCGCTTTCGGCGCGGAACGCTGCGACATCTACACCGATGTCGATGGCGTCTACACCACCGACCCCCGCATCACCAAGAAGGCCCGCAAGCTTGACCGCATCGCGTTTGAAGAGATGCTGGAGCTTGCCTCGCTGGGTGCCAAGGTGCTGCAGACCCGGTCCGTCGAACTGGCGATGCGCTACAAGGTGCGCCTGCGGGTGCTGTCGTCCTTTGAGGACACCATTGAGACCTCGGGAACCCTGGTCTGTGACGAGGATGAAATCATGGAATCGAAAGTCGTGTCCGGCGTCGCCTTCAGCCGGGATGAGGCGAAGATGACCCTTCTGAAGGTCGAGGACCGTCCCGGTGTCGCCGCCGCAATATTTGGCACGCTGGCCGAGGCCGGGGTCAACGTCGACATGATCGTGCAGAACATCAGCGAATTTGCCACCCCCGCCGACAAACGCGCCTTCACCGACATGACCTTCAGCCTGCCGACCAACCAGGTCGACCGCGCCCGCGTGGCGATCGAGGCCGCGGTGGCCGCCGGGGCCTTTGCCTTCAGCGACCTGGTCGCCGATACCGATGTGGCCAAGATCTCGGTCGTGGGGATCGGGATGCGGAGCCAGGTCGGCGTTGCCGCCCGGATGTTCGCGGCGCTTGCCTCCGAGAACGTGAACATCAAGGTCATCACCACGTCGGAGATCAAGATTTCGGTGCTGATCGATAGGAAGTACATGGAGCTTGCCGTGCAGGCGCTCCACGACACGTTCGAGCTGGAGAAGGCCTGACATTAAGGCCGTCTCGATTGCATGGGGCGCGTGTCCGTTTTGCGGACGAAGCGACCTTGACCTGAATTAAACGCCTAGGACTGCGGTGCTCATGAAGCTCAACAGATTGGAGGCAAGACTGCCCGCGCCCTTTTCGTTGCCCGTTGTTGAAGGCAACCTCAGGTCAGAAGTTCATCCCCAGACGCAAGGTGAATGAGTTGATCTTGTGGTCATTCGCTTGACCCGGAACGAGGGGGATATCGCCCTCATCCACGCTGGAATTGCGCCGTTGAATCTCGGCTCCAAGGAATAGGCGATCCGTGACCATGACATCGACCCCCAGCCCAAAGGACATGCCATTCGCGGTAAACGGCCCTGACCCGGGCCCGACACCGTAGAACTTGTCAGATGCAAGCAAGCCCAGGCTGCCGAATACCAGCGCCTTTCCCGCAGCGTAACCAAGGCGGCCTTTCACCTCTATAGTGCGACCAACCAGAAAGCCTTCCGGCGCAGGATACTGGATATCGCCCGTCGCGTATGTCAACTCGGCGCCGTAGACGAGGTTTCCGTTTTGGAAGTTGTAGCCCGCGAAGACTCCGACCTGCTCACCCTTCAAATCAAAAGTGTCGATCAAAAGGCCTGAGAATATCTGGTCATCGCTGCCGTTGTTCGTGCTGGCGGTGAAGCCCGCATATCCCCCAGCCCAGTCCTGAGCCAATACTCCCTGCGGAATCGCGACGCCCAAAGCTAGGATGACTGCTTTCATTCCGTTGAGCATTTTCAACCCTCGATTTTGCCTTCCCTTGATGGATAACACGGACCAATACAGAACCGTCTGTCAATAGCGCCGCGCGATCTCCCAAGGCCGCAGCGTCAGCCTGTGACAAGTTTAGTACCCGCGGAAGCCCTGACTGCGTAGATTGAAGTCATGTCATCGACTTTACCCCACCTTGACAGTTCTGCTGGCCGAAACTCTAGCGATAACAGCGGTCAAGCGGGAAAAGCGGCAGGCCTCAGCCGCCCGACGACGACCGCCCGGTGTTCGACGCGATCCTCGGCAATGCGATCCGGCTGTGCAGGGCCAAAGCAGCAAACGGCGCAAAGAATCGTTGCATTTTTTGGCCTCTGACATAGCGCTTACCGTGCGAGTGTGCACTAGCGGTAGCGCTACTTTGAATGACCGCTCTGGGCTCAAAGCCGTCCGACATGCGCTTTTAGGATCCGCAACTCCACGCCATCGGACGCGCGGGCACGCCCGTATGGACGACGGTCTCGCAGATACTTCGGCGGCGCCGCACCCAAGTCCGCCAAAGCACCGCGGCACCGCCATATGCCCGGTTCCATTCAGCCTCGCCTTGTGCTCTAAATACGGAAACAATCGCAAGGAACGGCATGCCGGAACGCACCGAAAGCGACAGTCGCAAACTCCTCCGCCGCTTGCGCGACACCCTTGCCGTGTCTGGCGAGGGGCAGGACCGGCTGGACCGCATCACCCACCTGATCGCCGACAGCATGGGGACCGAGGTATGCTCCATCTACCTGTTCCGCGACCCCGAAACGCTTGAACTTTGCGCGACCGAAGGGCTGAAGAAAGAGGCGGTCCACCAGACCCGGATGCGGCTGGGCGAAGGCCTTGTGGGCCGTGTCGCGCGTCTTGGCCAGCCAGTGAACACCGCCGATGCGCCCAGTGAAAAGGGCTTTCGCTATATGCCCGAAACTGGAGAAGAGCTGTTTTCTTCCTTCCTGGGTCTGCCCATCCAGAGGGTTGGGGAAAAGCTGGGGGTGCTGGTCGTTCAATCCAAGACCAAGCGCATGTATTCCGAAGACGAGATCTATGCACTGGACGTCGTGGCCATGGTCCTGGCCGAGATGACCGAGCTTGGCGCCTTTACCAGCGGCGACGGCGCGATGCGCGCCCTTCACAAGCAGCCGGTGATGATCCGCGCCACCAGCGGACAGGAGGGCGCGGCCGAGGGCCATGTCTGGCTGCATGAACCCCGCGTCGTGATCACCAACCCGGTGGCCGACGACCCGATCACCGAGATCGACCGCATCCGCCACGCCGTGGGCGAGCTTCGGGTGTCGATCGATGACCTCTTGGAGGCGGAACAGCTCGACAAGGACCAAAAGCAGGTCCTGGACGCCTACCGGATGTTCGCCCATTCGCGCGGCTGGCTGCGCCGGATGGAGGAGGACATCATGCTGGGCCTTTCCGCCGAAGCCGCGGTGGAAAAGGAACAATCCGCCGCCCGGTCCCGCATGGAACAGGTGCCCGACGCCTACCTGCGCGAACGGCTTTCCGACCTGGACGACCTTTCCAACCGCCTCTTGCGCATCCTGACCGGACAGGGCCGCGATACTGGGGCTGCAATGCCCGAAAACCCGGTGCTGGTCGCGCGCAACATCGGCCCTGCCGAGCTGCTGGAATATGGCCGCAAGCTGAAGGGCGTGGTGCTGGAGGAAGGCTCGGTCGGCAGCCACGCCGCCATCGTTGCCCGCGCGCTGGCGATTCCCCTGGTGATCAACGCCACCCGCATCGTTGCCGAGGCGCTGAACGGCGACCATATCCTGGTGGACGGCGATCAGGGCATCGTGCATCTGCGCCCCGAGGAAACCGTCGCCCGCGCCTTTCGCGACAAGATCGCCATGCAGGCCGAGGCGCAGAAACGCTATGCCTCCTTGCGCGGTCTGCCTGCCACCACCACCTGCGGCACCACCATTCAGCTCCATATGAACGCAGGCCTGATGGCCGATCTGCCCAGCCTGGACGGGTCGGGGGCCGAAGGCGTCGGGCTTTTCCGCACCGAGCTTCAATTCCTGGTGCGGTCCAAGATGCCGCAGCGGGGCGAGTTGGTCCGGCTTTACGCCCGCGTGCTGGACGCGGCCCAGGGCAAGCGGGTGGCGTTTCGCACGCTGGATATCGGGTCGGACAAGGTGCTCCCGTACATGAAACCACCCGAGGAACCGAACCCCGCGATGGGCTGGCGGGCGGTCCGGGTGGGTCTGGACAAGCCCGGCGTGATGCGGATGCAGTTGCAGGCGCTGATCCGGGCGGCGAACGGGCGGGCCCTGACGGTGATGTTCCCGCTGGTGACCGAACACAGCGAATTTCAGGCCGCCCGTGGCCATGTGCTGCGCGAGTTGCACCGCGAGAAATCGCTTGGCCATCCGGTGCCCGAACGGCTGGAGATCGGCGCGATGCTGGAAACGCCCAGCCTTGCCTTTGCGCCAAAAAGCTTTTTCGAACTCACCGATTTCGTCTCGGTCGGGGGCAATGACCTCAAGCAGTTCTTCTTTGCCGCCGACCGCGAGAATGAACTGGTGCGCCGCCGCTATGACACGCTGAACCTGTCGTTCCTGGCCTTTCTGGAACAGATCGTCGCCCGCTGCGCCGAGACGGACACACCGCTTTCTTTCTGCGGCGAAGATGCTGGTCGCCCGGTCGAGGCGCTGGCCCTGGCCGCGATCGGGTTCCGCACGCTGTCCATGCGCCCGGCCTCGGTCGGGCCGGTCAAGGCGCTCCTCCGTCGGGCGAACCTGGATCAGGCGCGGGCGGTGATCGACCAGGCCCGCGCGATGGGGGCCGAAACCGCCCGGCCTGCGCTGATGGGCTGGCTGGCCGAGCAGGGCGCGTGATCGGGTTCTTGCACCTGCGCGCTTGCCTCCTGAACAGACCCTGTAGGCCCCGGCAAAAGATAGTCCCAACCAGAGCGATCGCGACCGGAATTTGAAAAATTCCGGAGCGGAGCCTGAAAGGCTCCGTCACGATTTCTGTTCAGAAATCGGCTTCGGCATCAGACGCGCGGACTGCGGTTCAGGCACGCAGGATGCGGCCGGGCGCTGCGGCCTTTTGGAACGCGGCCAGCACCGGTTCGGCCCCGTGGGTTGCCGCCAGCCGCACCAGGGAAAAGCGGACATGCGCCATTTCGCGGAAATAGCGCAGGAACACTGCGTTCAGCGCCGCCCCGGACACAGCCCCAAGGATCGGCACCGCTTGCGCCGCCAGCTTCTGGCCCAGCACCGCCGCCAGCTTGGGCGCGATCTTGGCAATAAGCCCATGCAGCGCCGCCCCGCCAATCGTCAGTCGCGCGGCAAACAGCGAGGTGTCGATCCCGTCATCCGCTGCCAGCGGGCTGCCTTGACCAAACACACGCAGGCATTCGTCCCGCACCCAGGGATCGTCAGGATCAAACCCCGCCTCGCGCGCGGCACGCTGGATCGCGGTCAGGATCACCGTGACCGTGACCGGCAATTCGGCAAGCGTGGTCGCCAGCCCCCCTGCCCCGCCCGCCGCACCCGAGGCCATCACCGCCGCCAAGGGCCCGCCGCGCCCGAGGTCCGGCGCGCGCCCGGCCAGCCCATAGGCCAGATGCAGCGCGCGGGCGACCGCAGCCTCGATCTCGTGGCGCAGAGCATCCGGCACCAAAGCAAAGTTGCTTTCCAAAGACCCGCCCAGCCGGTTCACGAGGCGCATCACTGGTCCGTTGGCCCGCCGGTAGCGCACCGCGAGGGCGACAATCTCCAGCTCGGCGTCGTCAGGCGGCAGGGCAAGGGGCAAGGTCTGATCCATCCGCCAAATATGGCCCCGATTACGCGCGACGCAATGCCCCTCAGGTCGCTTTCGTGACCGGACCGGCGACCCCGGCCCAGGCCCCGAGCTTCAGCTCCAGCCCCAGAACCCGGTCGGGGTTGGTGGGCGGCGGCATGGTGACCCCCTCAAGCTTGCGAAAGCCGAAGCGGCCGTAATAGGGCGCGTCGCCGACCAAAAGCGCACGCTCCCAGCCCAGACGCCGCGCCTCGGCCAGGCTTTCGGTGATAAGCATCGCGCCCAAGCCTTCGCCCTGCCGGGTCGGATGCACGGCGATGGGACCAAGCAGCAGCACATCCGCCTCACCGATCAGCGCGGGCCAGTAGCGGATCACCGCCGCCAGCACCCCGTCCGCGTCGCGCACCGTCAGGCACAGGGGGGCCACGGTCGGCACCCCCTCGCGCAGCCGGTAGGACGACAGCGCCGTGCGACCCGGCGCAAAGCAAAGGTCGTAAAGCGCCTCGACCTCCCACCAGTCGGCCTCGGTCTCTTCTTCCAGCCGGTACACGCGCGCCCCTGATTCTGCTTGGTTCGCGCCCTAACATGTGCACATGTCAGGTTCAAATCGGGAAAGGTTCTCGCCCCTTGTTCTATCGCCCTGCCGACGGCCACGGCCTGCCGCACAGCCCGTTTTCCGCCATTGTCGCCCCCCGCCCGATCGGGTGGATTTCGACCCGCTCGGGCCATGGCGACAACCTGGCGCCCTATTCCTTCTTCAACGCGGTCGGCTACGCACCTCCGCAGGTGATGTTCGCAGGCGATTTCCGCGACAGCATGGCCAGCGCCGTGGAAAGCGGGGTTTTCGCGGTGAATGTGGTTGCGGCGCAGGCCTTGGCGGCGATGAACCAGACCTCGGCCCGCTATCCCCGTGGCACGGATGAGTTTCTGGCCGCAGGCGTGCCCAAGGCCGAATGTGTGGCCATCGATTGCCCCCGCGTGGCCGATGCGCCCGCAACGCTGGAATGTCGGGTGATCCAGATGGTCAAGCTTCTGGGCGCTGATCATATGATCCTGGGCGAGGTGGTGGGCATCCACCTGCGCGACGATTGCCTGGTGGAGGGCCGCCTCGATGTGACCCGCTACCAGCCCGCCGCGCGGTTGGGTTATCACGACTACGCCTTCGTGACCGAAGTGACCGCCCTGAAACGCCCTGATCTGCCGGAATAGGCCATGTCGAAGGACCCGATCACCCTTGCCACGCCCGGGGGCCTTTCCGTCACGCTGACCCCTTTCGGCGCGCGGCTGGTGAAACTGTTCGCGCCCGACCGGGCGGGCGTTCTGGCCGATGTGGCCCTTGGCCATGACGATCTGGACACCTACAGGACCGAGCATGGCTATCTGGGGGCCACCTGCGGGCGCTATGCCAACCGGATCGCGGGGGGGACATTTGTGCTGGACGGGCAAAGGGTGGTGCTGGACCGCAATGAAGGCGCAAACCAACTGCATGGCGGGACGCGGGGGTTTGACAAGGCGCTGTGGACGGTTGCCGAGATGGCCCCGGACCGGGTGCGGTTTGAAACCTACTCCCCCGCGGGCGATATGGGCTTTCCCGGCGCGGTGGATGTCGCTTGCACCTACCGGTTGGATGGCCTGCGCCTGATCATCGAGATGACCGCGACCACCACTGCCCCGACCGTGCTGAACCTGGCGCATCACAGCTATTACAACCTTGCCGGTCCGGGTGCGGGCGATGTGATGGACCACCACCTTACGCTCGCGGCGACGCATTATCTGCCGGTCGATGCCGCCCAAGTGCCGACCGGGGCGATCCCGCCGGTGGCGGGCACGGCGTTCGATTTCACCCAAGCCCGGCCCATCGGTCAGACCCTGCCGGGGCCAGGCGGCTTTGACCATTGCTTTGCCCTGAGCGCCCCCCTGCAAGCGGTCGGGGGGATGCTCTTGCGGCCCTGCGCCACGTTAAGCCATCCGCACACCGGGCGCCGCTTGCAGCTTTGGACCGATCAGGTCGGGGTGCAGGTCTATACCGCCGCGCATTTCGATGGGGCCGTGCCGGGCAAGGACGGCACCCGCTATGGCCGCTTTGCCGGGGTGGCGCTGGAGACGCAAGCCTTTCCCGACAGCCCGAACCGCCCGCAGTTCCCCTCGACCCGGCTGGACCCCGGTCAGGTCTATTCCCATGTGATACTGCTGGATTTCACGCCCGCCTGACTGTCGGTCAGACTCCCGGCCTTTCCCGGTATGCGCTTCCCTCCCCCCCGCGTGGGGGAGGGAGAGGGAGGGGGGGCGGGTTCCAGACCAAAGCCCCCCACCCCCAACCCCTCCCCACCGGGGGGAGGGGAGGCACCCAGAGGTCTTGGATCAATCCCCTTGCCGCGCGAGGGCTGCCGCCCGGATCTGGCTTAGGCTGGCGCGCGGGGTCAGCGCCTCGGCGGCGATCACGAGGTCAAGCACCGCCCCGGCGGGTGCGGCACAGGCGCGGGCGAAGGCATCGGCGAAATCGGCGGTGGTCTCGACCCGTTCGGCATGCAGGCCATGCGCTTGGGCCAACAGGACGAAATCGGGGTTCACCATGTCGGTACCGCTGACGCGGGCGGGAAAGTGGCGCTCCTGATGCGCGCGGATCGTGCCGTAGATGCCATTGTTCAGGATCAGGATGACCACCGCCACCCCGGCCTGCCGGGCGGTCGCAAGCTCGGCCCCGGTCATCTGGAAATCACCGTCCCCGGCAAAGCAAACCACCAACCGGTCGGGACAGGCGATCTTGGCCGCAACCGCTGCCGCCACCCCATAGCCCATCGCCCCCGATTGCGGCGCAAGAAGCCGCGCCTTGGGGCCATAGGTCAGGTGCTTGTTCGGCCAGACCGCAAAGTTGCCCGCCCCATTGGTCACGATCACATCCGGCGGCAACACCTCGCGCAGATGCGCGCTGACCGCCGCCATATCCACCGGTGAGGGTTGCGGCGGCGCGTCAAGCGAGGCCAGATACCCCTCTCGCGCCCAGGCCCGCCACGCGCCCCAATCCCCCTTGACCGGGCGTAGGGCGGCGGCAAAGCGGTTCGGCCCGGAGGTGATCCCCAAGGTGGGCCGGTAGATCTTGCCCAGCTCTGCCGCATCGGCATGCACATGGATCAGCCGCTGTACCGGATCAGGGACCGACATGAGCGTGTAGGCATCGGCGGTCATCTCGCCAAAGCTGGAGGCGACGGCAAGGATCACGTCCGCCTCACGCAGCAATCGGGCAACATGGGCGGGCATGCCCACGCCTGCCTCACCGGCATAGACCGCCGAATGATTGTCGATCAGGTCATGGCAGCGGAAATCGACCAGCACCGGGATATCCGAAGCCTCGGCAAAGGCTTGCAGCGCCGCCTTGCCCTCCGCCCGCCAGGTGCACCCCCCCAGCAGGATCAGCGGCCGCGCAGCCCCGGCGATCAGGTCCAGCGCCGTCCCCAGCGCCGCAGGGTCGGGCGCGGGTTCGCTGATCCGCAGCGGATGGGTCAGGGGCGGCGCGTCGGTCAGGGCGGACAGCATATCCTCTGGCAGGGCCATGACCACCGGGCCGGGCTGGCCCCCCAGCGCCACCGTCCAGGCGCGCGACATCAGCTCGGGCAGGCGTTCGACTCGGTCCACCTCGACCACCCATTTCGCCATCGTGCCAAAGACCGCGCGGTAGTCGAGTTCCTGAAACGCCTCACGCCCGCGCAGATCGGTACCGACCTGCCCCACGAACAGGATCATCGGCGCGTGGTCCTGCATCGCGGTGTGGACCCCGATGGCGGCATTGGTGGCCCCAGGGCCGCGCGTGACCATGGCGATGCCGGGGTTGCCGGTCAGCTTGCCCCAGGCGGCGGCCATGAAGGCCGCCCCCCCCTCATGTCGGCAGGTGACATAGTCAAGCCGCCCGCGCGTGTCATGCAGCGCATCCAGCACCGCAAGGTAGCTTTCCCCCGGCACCCCGAAGGCATGGGTCGCGCCAAGGCCCAAAAGGCAGTCTACCAACAGCTGCCCACCGCTTCGCATCATCCGATCCGCCCCCTCTTGATGCCGGGCAGACTGCACCGGTTCGGCAAGGATCGGAAGGGGCGACGGGTCAGGGGCTGGGTGCTGCGGCGGCCGCAGCGTCAAGCTCGGCCTGCAGGCTGGCGGCAAGGTCGGTTGCTGCCGTGACTTCGGCCTCAAGCGTTTCCACGGCAGTCCCAAGCGCGGCCTTGTCGGCTTCCAGCGCGGTTACCGTTTGGGTCAGCGCGGCCTGTTCGGCCTGAAGGGCTGCCAGCGCCGCTTGTTCGGCGGCAAGGGCAGCCGCGGCATCGGCCATCGCCTTTTCAGCATCACCGGTCTGGGCCTTTAGCGCGGCAAGCTCTTCGCCAAGCTTGGTTTTTTCTGCTTCCGCAGCGGTTGCAACCTCGACGCTGGCGGTCAAAGCCTCTTGCAGCGAGGTCGCTTTCTTGCTGCTTTGATAGGCGAAAAACCCAAGGATGGCGACAGCGGCCACCAGAATTCCCGTGATCAGATTGCGCATGTTGGCACCCGCTTTGATGGTTCAGCTTCGCCCCGACACCAAGCACAGCCGCACGGGTCAAACAAGTGACATGTCTAAGACAGTTCCGCCGATGCGCCCCGGTTCGGCCACGGTCCACATGAGAGGTGGCCGCAGGGCCAAGGGCGACCCGGGGCAACCTGCTGACAGGGACGGCAAAAAAGGCGTGCTGCCAGGGGCGGCACGCGCTATAGTGGACAAGCAGTGAACAATAGCGCCAAAGTCAGGCGGGGTGCGGCCGAAGGGACCCTGGTTTGATTGCAAAGGCGCACCAGCGGAGGCGGCGGTGATCGGCAGGTTTCTTTTCGGTGTTCTTTCCGGCACGGCCTTGGTGATTTGCGGTCTGGTCTTGGCGGCAGCCTTGTCTCCGCTGACGCCTCCCGGGCAGGCGGTGACAAACGACGCAGCCCTGGAACCCACCACCGAAGTGCCCGCTGCCGCCACCATTCCCGACCCGTCGGACAAGACCCTTGCCGAAAACCAGGCTGACGCCGCCGAAAGTGTTCCGGTGCCGGAAACGCCGGCGACAGAGACCCCGGCGACAGAGACCCCTGCGCCGGGGCCGGTCGAAGACGCTGCCGCCAAGACGCCAGCAACCGACGCCGAAACGCTGTCAGAGATCCCCCCGGTCGCTGCTGCCGAGGTGCTGCCCGAGGTGTCGGCGGCCGGGCTGCCAAAGGCCGACGCCGACCCCACCTTGGCCGAGGCCGCGCTGGAGCCCAGCCAGACGCCAGCCCCCCAGCCCGAGGTCGCAGCCCAACCAGACGTCACCGAGACAGCCCAGCCCGATCCGCAGCCTGCCCCCCTTGACGACCCCGAAATCGCGGCGGAGGCAGAACCCGCCCCGGAACCGGACCCTGCCCCACTGTTGCCCGACCCGAACCGGACCGAAGACGGGGTCATCATCGGGCGTCTGCCCCGGATTGGCGATGCCCCGGCCGATGCGGGCGCGGCAGGCGCGGCACCGGTCCCGACCACACCGCTGGTCGCCTTCGCGGCGTCGTTCCAGAACCCGGACAAAAAACCGGTTTTCGCCATCGTGCTGATCGATCCCGGCACACCCGAGCTTGACCGCGAGGGTCTTGCCGCCCTGCCCTTTCCAGTCAGCTTTGCGCTTGATCCGCTTGACCCGGCAAGTGATGGCTGGGCCTCGGTCTATCGCGCGGGTGGCAAGGAAGTGGTGATGCTTGCGACCGGGATAGCCGTGGGCGCGCAGGCCAGCGATGTCGAAGTTGCCTTCCAGTCGATGGCGCAGGGCCTGCCCGAAGCCGTGGCGGTCATGGACAGCGACAGCAGCCTGTTTCAGAACAACCGCGCCGTCGCCAGTCTGATCGTGCCGGTGATCAAGGCGCAAGGCCGCGGCCTTCTGACCTGGGATACCGGCCTGAACGCCGCCGACCAGGTCGCCCGGCGCGAGGATGTGCCCGCCGCTGTGGTGTTCCGCGACCTTGCCGTCTCGGGCTTGGACGGGGCGGCGATCCAGCGGATTCTGGGGCGTGCGATCTTCAAGGCCGGTCAGGATGGACGTGTCGTGGTGGCGGCGACCGCGACTCCAGATCTGGTAGCAGCGCTACTGGAATGGAGTGTCGAGGGCAAGTCAGCCAGTGTCGCGCTGGCCCCGTTAAGCGCCGTGCTGACGGTGGAATAGCCTGGGCTTCAGGTGTTTGAGCGTCAGGTGTTCGGGCGCCGGGAAAAGCGGCCTGCGTCTTCGGCAGCACGGCGCAGGGCGTTGGATTTGTTGACGGTTTCCTGATACTCAGCCTCGGGGTCGCTGTCATAGACCACGCCGCCCCCGGCCTGGATATACAAGGTCTCGTCCTTTACCACCGCCGTGCGCAGCGCAATGCAGAAATCCATCTCGCCGTTCGCCGCAAAATAGCCGACCCCGCCGCCATAAATGCCGCGCTTTTCAGGTTCCAGCTCATCGATGATCTCCATCGCGCGGACCTTGGGCGCCCCCGAAACGGTGCCCGCCGGCAGACCCGCCAAAAGCGCCGACAGCGCGTCTTCACCCTTGGCAATTTCGCCCACCACGTTCGACACGATGTGCATGACATGGCTGTAGCGTTCGATGATGAACGTCTCGGTCGGGCGGACGGTACCGACCTTGGCGACCCGGCCCACATCGTTGCGACCAAGATCGAGGAGCATCAGATGTTCGGCCCGCTCCTTGGGGTCGGCCAGAAGATCCGCCTCTAGCGCGCGGTCCTCTTCGGGGGTGGCCCCACGTTTGCGGGTGCCGGCGATGGGACGCACCGTCACCTCGCCGTCGCGAAGGCGCACGAGGATTTCGGGGCTGGCACCCACCACCTGAAAGCCGCCGAAGTTGAAGAAGAACATGAAGGGCGAGGGGTTGGTGCGGCGCAAGCTGCGGTAAAGCGCAAAGGGCGGCAGTTCGAACCGCTGCGACCAGCGCTGGCTGGGCACCACCTGAAAGATATCGCCCGCACGGATATAGGCCTTGGCCTGTTCCACCGCCGCCTTGTAACCGGCATGGGTAAAGTTCGACTGCGCCGGGCCAACAGGGGCCACCTCGCCCAGATCGCGGGCGGCAAGGGGGGCGCGGTCCAGATCGCGCAAAGCGTCCATCACCCGCTCGGCGGCCTGGGCATAGGCCGCCCGCGCGGTCAGGCCAGACCCGACCCAGGCTGGGGCGACCAGCGTCACCTCGCCCTTGACACCGTCCAGGACCGCCACGACCGAAGGGCGCATCAGCACCGCATCAGGCAGGCCCAAGGGGTCGGGATTGACGCCCGGCAGATGTTCCACCAGCCGGATCATGTCATATCCAAGATACCCAAACAGCCCTGCGGCCACGGGGGGGAGGCCCTCGGGCATCTCGATGCGACACTCAGCAAGAAGCGCGCGCAGGCTGTCCAGCGGGGGGTCGGGCAGATCGGCAAAAGCCTGCGGGTCAAAGCGGGCAGCCCGGTTGATCCGGGCCCGCATGCCGTGGCACTGCCAGATCAGATCGGGCTTCATGCCGACGACCGAATACCGGCCCCGCACCTCGCCCCCAGTGACCGATTCCAGCATGAACGTGTCGGCCCGCGCATCCGCCAGCTTGAGCATGAGGCTGACCGGCGTATCCAGATCAGCGGCCAGCCGGGCCCAGACCAACTGGTTTTCGCCCCGCGCCCAAGCAGCCTCGAATGCGGCGAAACCGGGGGAAAGCTGCATCAGGGCAGGCTTGCGTTGATGGCGTTGATCGTGGCCTGATCCAGACTTATCCCGGCCTCGCTGGTCAGCGCGGCGGCAAAGGCGGCAAAGGCGTCGGCGGCAAGCGCCTGCTGCACTTGCGACACAAGGGCGGCCTGCATGGCCTCGGCATCGGCGCCAGAGGTGGCGGCTGGCACGATCCGGTCCAGCGCCAGGACGGCAACGAACCCGTCGGCGTCGATCACCCGGACCTCGGCCTCGGCCATGGCAAAAACCGTATCGATCAGGCTGTCTGGCGTGTTGTCCACCGATCCGTCGCGCGCAATCTCTGGCGTCACGACCACCGCGCCGAAATCGCCAAACGCGGCACCAGCGGCGACCTCGGCCTGGATCTGGCCCGCCCGATCCAACAAGGCCTTGGTCAGGGCATCGGCCTGCCAGGCATCGGCAACCGCTTCCTTCGCATCGGCAAAGGGGATCGGTGCTGCCGGCACGATCTGGTCCAGACGCAAGGCGACAAGCCCGCCATCTTCCAGCAAGATCGCCTCGGAGAAATCGCCCTCGGCCACGGCGTCGGCCGCGTCCAGGAAGGCGCCGTAGCCCTCGATCGTCGTGTCGCCGCGCTGGCCTGGAACGTGGTCAACCGTACCAAGCGTCAGGCCCGCCTCGGCGACCAGGTCCTCCAGCGAGGCCCCGCTTGCCAACAGGTCGTCCACAAGATCGACCTTGTCATCGATCACCCCACGCGCCGCTTCAAGCTGCAATTCAAGCGCCAGGTCGGCCCTGGCCTCTTCAAAGCTGGTTTCCTCGGCCGCAAGGACTGCCGCCACCCGAAACAGCGCCGGGCCAAGGTCTGTTGCCAAGGGGCCGGCAACCCCACCTTCGTCCAGGGAAAAAACCGCGTCGCCCGCATCGCCCAGGTCATCGCGGCTGACATCGCCAAGGTCGATGGCATCCAGCGTCAGACCGCGTTCCATCACCAGCGTGTCGAACGGCGTGCCGGCGTCCAGGGCGGCCCGCGCGGCGTCGGCGGCGGCCTGATCGGGATAGACCAGCCGTTCGACAAGACGCCGTTCAGGCACCATGAACTCGGCGATGCGATCTTCGTAAAGTTGCTTGAGATCGGTTTCATCCACGGGCTGGTCAGGGGCGATGGCCTCGGGCAAGAGTGCGGCATAGGTGATGCGCTTGGCTTCGGGGCGGGTAAAGTCGGCCATGTTGGCCTCGTAATACGCGGCAAGTTCGGCGTCGGTCGGCGTGGCGATGGGCTGGGGCAAATCAGCCTCGGTCAGCCGCAGCAGCGAAAACCCGCGTTTCTCGGCGGCCCAGGCATAGAGCGTTTCGGTCAAGGGGGCGGGGGCGGCAAAGCCGGTGGCAATCACGCCCTGCAGCACCTGGCGGGCAATGTCGCGGCGCAACCGGCCCTCGAACTCGGCCTCGGTCTGGCGGCTGCGTTCCAGCGCAAAGCGGTACGCCTCGCGGTCAAAGGTTCCCGACACGCCTTTGAACGCATCCATCGCGCGCAATTCGGCCGCGACGTTGGCATCGCCGACCGACAGCCCCAACCGCCCGGCTTCGTTGTCAAGCGTCGCCCGCTGGACCAGATTTTCCAGCACCTGACCCTCCAGCCCGAAGGCCAGCGCGTCCTGCGTCGTCAATTGCAGCCCGAATTGCTCCGACAGTGCCGCGACCTGGTTTTGAAAGGCGATGGCATAGTCATCGACGGTGATCTCGGTATTGCCGACCCGGCCCACCGAGGCAACACCTCCGGAAAAGCTGGTGATGCCAAAGCCCCCCAAGCCAAGGATGAGCAAGGCCATCAGCGCCCAGACGGCAACGTCCTTCACCAGGCTTTTCGGCCGCTTCTCGTCGTCGTGCTGGGACTCGGCCATGGCTTTGCCTTCTGGATTGCTTGGATGTGGTGAATAGTGCGAAGGGTCAGGCTGGGCAAGCGCAAGATCGCAGGCCTAGGGCGCGAAGGCCCGCAGGCGCGTGAACACCTCGGCAATGCCAGCCCGGTCGATGTTGGCAAAGGCGATGCGCAGTTGCTGATGGCCGGCCGGCGATCCTTCGGGCTGGAACATGCTGCCGGGCAGCATCAGGATCGATGCGTCGGTGACCAGCCGTTTGCACAGGCTTTCGGAAGCGATGGCGAAGGGGTGGCGCACATAGGCGAAATAGGCGCCACAGCCCAAAAGCTGCCAGCCGGGCAAATCGGCAAAGCCCTGCAGCATCGCCTGCCGCCGCGCAAGGATTTCGTCCCGTTCCTGGGCGACCCATTGCGCCAGGTTCCGCATCCCCCACAGCGCGGCGATCTGGCCCAGCTGGTTTGGGCAGATCGCCACGGTATCAAGGAACTTTTCCGCCTCGGCCAGGCGCGCGGGGCTGGCCACCACCGCACCAACCCGGTGTCCGGTCAGCCGGTAGGCCTTGGAAAAGCTGTAAAGCTGGATGAAGCAATCGGCCCAGTCGGGGTCGGCAAAGAGGTCATGCGGTGCGCCGGTCCGGCTGTCGAAGTCGCGGTAGGTCTCGTCCACGATCAGCGCAAGGCCCCGCGCCCGGGCCAGATCGCGAAACGCAGCCAGCACCTCGGCGGGGTATTCGACCCCGCCCGGGTTGTTCGGGCTGACCAGCACGATCGCCCGAGAGCGGGGGGTGATCAGCGCTGCCGCCGCCTCGGCCTGCGGAATCAGCGTCGGCCCGGTGTCGAGCGGGACTGCCACGACACCAGTCATGTCGAGCCACATCTTGTGATTAAAGTACCACGGCGTCGGCAGGATCACCTCGTCGCCCGGACCGGCAAGCGTGGCCATGATTGCAGTAAAGGCCTGATTGCACCCTTGCGTGATCGCGACCTGGTCGGGGGATATTTGGCCCCCATAGGCGGCTGACCATTGCACGGCGATCTCTGCGCGCAAGTCAGGCAGGCCAAGGACCGGGCCGTAAAGATGTGCCGACGGGTCGTTCAGCGCCGCTTCGGCAATCGCCTGGCGCAACCCCAATGGCGGGATTTCCAGCGGGGCAGCCTGGCTTACGTTGATGAGCGGGCGGTTTGCCGGGTGGATGACGCCTTCCAGCCAGCGCCGCGCCTCCATCACTGGGGGCGGGTCGGTCAGGGCGAAGGCGGGGTTGAGAGGGTGCGGCATCGGGGTCCTTGTCCGGAACTGGCTATGCATCTGGCTGTGCGCAGCCTTCGCGAATAACCTGTGGGGACGCAAGCCTGTTGACGCAGCCTTTGCCGGGCACATATCCTTTGGCCAAAGGGCGCCCGGATCGGGCATGGACAGAAAGATTCGCTGGTGAACATGTCAAAGCTGAAGGCCGCTCTGGTCGTTGCGGTGGGGATATTGCTGGCCGGACAGGCTGCCGCGCAAAGCACGATCGATATTTCTGTCTGCAACCGGACCCGCAACGATGCCCTGGTCGCAATTTCCTACCAGCCGGTCGGGTCCAAGCCGACGGATTGGAAAAATCAGGGCTGGTTCACGGTTTATAGCGGCGATTGTGCCTACATCGCCTCCACCGCTACAGCAAACTTTTATCTATATGCCGAGGTCTACGGCAATTCCTCGGTCTACTGGGGGGGCAGGCACAATCTTTGCGTGGTCTACCCCGGCCCGTTTGACTACTGGAACCGTGGCGGCAACTGCAAACGCGGCCAAAGTGCGGTGCCGTTCGTGCCTCTGACTGCCGGGCAATACGGCCCCTATACCTGGAACCTGGACCCTTAAGTGGTGCCAAGGCGGGACAGTGAACCGAACCTTAGTCTGTGCCGCGCATAGGCTGGACGTATTGCAGGGCCATATCCCAAGGGAAGAAGATCCAGGTGTCCTGGGAAACCTCGGTGATGTAGCTGTCGACCATCGGCTTGCCCGAAGGCTTGGCATAGACGGTGGCGAAATGCGCTTTCGGGTATAGGTTGCGCACCAGTTCCAGCGTCTTGCCGGTATCGACAAGGTCATCGACGATCAGGATGCCGGTGCCGTCGCCCATCAGCACCTCTTGCGGCGGCTTTGTCACCCGCGCCTCGGACTGGGCCTGGTGACTGTAGCTGCGGACAGAGATCGTGTCGACGACGCGGATGTCCAGCTCACGGCTGACGATCATCGCGGGCACAAGGCCACCGCGCGTGATCCCGACCACCGCGCGCCAGGCGCCGCCGTCAGGCCCCTTGCCATCCAGCCGCCAGGCCAGGGCGCGGGCATCGCGGTGAATCTGGTCCCAGCTGACGTGGAAGCCTTTTTCGTGGGGAAGGCGGTCGGCGGGCATGGGTTGCTCCTTCAGGTGGCGGCGATCTTGATCCCGAGGAGGGCCAGTATCCCGCCAAAGCTGCGGTCGATGTAAAGTTTGAAGCGCTGGTAGGCGTTGCGTGGGCCCGCAAGGCTGAAGGCCCGGGCGACGGCAAGGGTACAGGCAAGCTCGTTCAGCAGCACAAGAAGGAGGATCAAACTGAGCCAGGGTAGGCTGGTCCCGGCGGGGATGGTGTTGACGAAGACCGCGCCGAAGAAGACGGCGGGTTTGGGGTTGGAAAGTTGCGTCAACACGCCAAGACGAAAGGCGGCGAAGGGGCTTGTCGGGGTGGCACCCGTGGGTATCTCCAGCGGTTCGGGCGCGTGACGCCACATCTGGAAGGCAATCCACAGCAGGAACAGCCCGCCGCCGATCTTGAACGCCCAAAGCAGCGAAGGGGCGAGGTGGAACAGCGTCGCCATCCCGAACAGCGCCGCCACCGCCCAGACCAGCGCCCCGACCCCGATGCCAAGCGACAACCACATGCCGGTGGCGAACCCCTGCGTGACCCCGGTGCGCGCCGCCATCAGGATCGCAGGCCCAGGGCTTGCTGCCGCAAGCAGATGCACGAACCAGACCGTCGCGAGGGCCGCAAGGGTCACTGGCCGTTATCCTTCTTGCCGGTGACCACGTCGATGTCCGGCGCGTCGATCGCCTTCATGCCGACCACATGGTAGCCTGCATCCACATGCAGGTTCTCACCCGTGGTGCCCGACCCAAGGTCAGACAAAAGGTAAAGCGCGGCCTTGCCCACCTCTTCCTGCGTCACGTTGCGACGGAGCGGTGAGTTCAGCTCGTTCCATTTCATGATATAGCGGAAATCGCCGATGCCACTGGCGGCAAGCGTCTTGATCGGCCCGGCGCTGATGGCGTTGACGCGGATGCCGTCGCGGCCCAGATCCTCGGCGATATACTTGACCGAGGCTTCAAGTGCTGCCTTGCACAGGCCCATGACGTTGTAATGCGGCATGACCTTTTCCGCACCATAGTAGGTCAGGGTCAGAAGGCTGCCGCCGCGGTTCATCATCGCCGCCGCGCGTTGGCAGATCGCGGTAAAGCTGTAGACCGAGATGTCCATCGACATCAGGAAATTCGTGCGTGAGGTGTCGACATAGCGGCCGCGAAGCTCGTTCTTGTCGGAAAATCCGATGGCGTGGACCACGAAATCCAGGCTGCCCCATTCCGCCTTCAAACCGTCAAACAGAGCGTCCATGCTGGATTCGTCCGACACATCGCATTCGAACAACAGCGGCTTGCCCAGGCTGGTGGCCAAAGGCTCTACCCGTTTTTTCAGCGCTTCCCCCTGATAGGAAAAGGCAAGCTCGGCCCCTTGCGCCGCCACCGCCTGCGCAATGCCCCAGGCAATCGACTTGTCGTTGGCAAGGCCCATGATCAGCCCGCGTTTGCCTTGCATCAGTCCAGTTGACATTCCCAACCCCTAGCCCACCTTTGCATCACGTCTGACGTGTAGGCCAAGCAGCGTCGCCCTTCAAGGCGCGTCCTGCGACGATGATAGGGGGGTTTCGGCGTGGATCGCACCGGTATATTCGCAGGCACCGACCCGTTTGCGCTTGCGCGGGATTGGCTGGCCGAGGCCGAGCCGGTTGAGCCGAACGATCCGAACGCCATTGCCCTTGCCACGGTGGATCCCACCGGATTGCCAAACGTGCGCATGGTCTTGCTGAAAGACATCGAAGCGGAAGCTTTCGTGTTCTACACCAACTACGGCTCGCAAAAGGGCCAGGAGATCGCAGCCTCGGGCAAGGCAGCCTTTGTGCTGCACTGGAAATCGTTGCGCCGCCAGATCCGGGTGCGCGGTCTGACCGAACGCGAAGATGGCCCCCAGGCGGATGCCTATTTCGCCAGCCGGTCGCTTAAATCGCGGCTGGGGGCCTGGGCATCGCAACAATCCCAGCCCTTGTCCTCGCGCGAGGCGCTGATGGCCGAGGCGGCCCTTGTGGCCGTGACCAAGGGCCCCAATCCGCCACGCCCGCCGAACTGGGGCGGCATCCGCATCCTGCCGCTGGAAATCGAATTCTGGGCCGATGGCGCTTTTCGGTTGCATGACCGGTTTCGCTGGTCACGCGCCGGCGTCGGGTCTGCCTGGGAAACGACCCGGCTTTACCCCTAGGCAGTGCCAAACGGGCAGCTTTCTTCATAGTCATTCGGATTTATCTTGAACCTTGCAAGGTTTGGGCAGAACCTGATGGCACTGGGCGCGTTCTGGGGAGAAAGCTCTCGTGATACTAGATGATGCCGATGTCACGCAGGTCTTGCATGGTCGGGTGAAATGGTTCGACCCGATCAAGGGATTCGGGTTTATCGTAGCAGACGACGCCGAAATCGATGTCTTGCTGCATGCGAATGTTTTGCGAAATTATGGTCAGGGGTCGGTCGCGGACGGCGCTTTGGTTTCGGTACGGGTGCAAAGGACGGCGCGCGGCCTTCAGGCTGTCGAGGTGCTGAACATCGAAACCCCCGAGACTTTGCCGTTCCCCCTTGCCGAGGAAGAGGGGGCCATCACCGGGGCCGACCTGGAGGGCCTGCCGCTGGAAGCCGCCCGGGTAAAGTGGCTCGACAAAAGCAAGGGCTTTGGCTTTGCCAATGTGTTCGGCGCGCCAGACGATGTGTTCATTCATGCCGAAGTGCTGCGCGTGTCGGGCCTGTCGCACCTTATGGCCGGCGAGGCCGTCGCACTTCGGATCTTGGGCGGGCGTCGCGGCCGGATGGCCGTGCAGGTGCTGGCCTGGGACGCGGCAATCCGGTTTGGCGCATGAGCCTGCGTCTGATCGGCCCGGCTGCATTGGCGGCGCTTTTGGCATCGGCCGCAGCGGCAGAGGCCCCCTGCAGCCCCGACCGGGTTGATCTGCGCTGGCCGGGCGGGAGCGAAAGCTTTGCCGTCGAACGGGCCGACACCCCCGAGACCCGGGCGCGAGGCCTGATGTTCCGATCCGAACTCGACATGGCCTCTGGCATGCTGTTTGTCTACGAAAGCCCGCGCCGGGCGCAGTTCTGGATGAAGAACACTCTGATTCCGCTGGATATGATCTTTGCGGATCGGACGGGCACTGTAACCCGTGTCCACGCCCAGGCCATCCCGGGGGATGTGACACCGATCGACGGAGGCGAGGGCGTCGTGCTGGTGCTGGAGATCAACGGCGGTCTGGCGGGAAAACTTGGGATCGTGCCCGGGGCCGAATTGCGCCACCCGGCCATTGATCAAACCGATGCAGCCTGGCCCTGCGGCGGTTGAGGGTTTCCTTTGCCGGAACTTCCCGGTAAGGAACGCGGGTCGGGGCGTAGCGCAGCCTGGTAGCGCGACGGTTTTGGGTACCGTAGGTCGAGAGTTCGAATCCCTCCGCCCCGACCACTATCTTTGAACGTGAAACAGCGAATTCCATTCGGAATTCGGCACGATTTCCGTTCGGAAATCGGGTCGGGGCGGTTGTATCGGGCCTTGACCGGAGGCATGGTCCCGGGATGATCTTTGCGCCAGACCAAAGTTATGTCCGCGACCTGCCAGGCACCTATGTGCGGGCCACACCGGACCTCGCCCCGAACCCGCAGCTTTTGGTGCTCAACCGGACGCTTGCCAAGGATCTGGGGATGGACGTGACCGATGCCGAAGCGACAGCATGGTTTTCCGGGGCACGCCTGCCCCCCGGGGCGGATCCGATCGCACTGGCCTATGCCGGGCACCAGTTTGGCGGCTTTTCCGCGCAGCTTGGCGATGGGCGCGCGCATCTCTTGGGCGAGATCGTCACCCTTTCAGGCCTGCGATTCGATCTGCAGCTAAAAGGTTCGGGGCCGACGCCGTTTTCGCGCGGCGGCGACGGCAAGGCCGCGATCGGCCCGATGCTACGCGAATACCTGATCTCTGAGGCGATGGCGGCGCTTGGCGTGCCGACCACCCGCTCGCTGGCGGTCGTCGCTACCGGCGAGACCGTCTGGCGCGATACCGCCCAGCCCGGGGCAGTTCTGGCGCGTATCGCAGCCAGCCATATCCGAGTCGGGACCTTCCAGTTTCTTGCCGCCCGTGGCGACATCGTTCGGCTGAAGGCGCTGGCGGATCATGCCATGGCCCGTCATGACCCCGGTCTGGGCACGGCAGATGATCCCTATCTTGCCTTTCTTGACGCCGTGATCGACCGCCAGTCCCGGCTCATTGCCGCCTGGATGGGTTTGGGGTTTGTCCATGGGGTGATGAACACCGACAACATGACGATCTCGGGCGAAACGATCGATTATGGCCCTTGCGCCTTTATGGAAGGTTACGCGCCAGGCACCGTGTTTTCCTCGATCGACCGGCAGGGTCGCTATGCCTATGCCAACCAGCCGTTGATCCTGGGCTGGAACCTGGCGCGGCTGGCCGAGACCTTGCTGCCCCTGATCGACCCCGATCCAGACCGCGCGGTGGATCTGGCCAACGACCAGTTGCAGTCGATTGCCGGGCGCTATCGGGCGGCCTGGACGGCGATGATGCGGCGCAAGCTGGGGCTGATCGGTGAAGATGCGGGCGATGCGACGCTGGCCGATGATCTGTTGACCGCGATAGAGGGGGTGGACTGGACGCTCGTGTTTCGCGGGCTTGCCGAACCGGCTGCCCTGCGTCCGATGTTCGGCGATTTCCGCGCGATGGAGGCTTGGCTGCCCCGCTGGCACGCGCGTGCGGGAGAGGGTGTGGGCGACCGCGTCCGCCAGGCCAACCCCGCAGTGATCCCGCGCAACCACCAGGTCGAGGCCGCGCTGACCGCCGCGACGGCTGGCGACATGGCCCCGTTTCACGCCCTGCTGGCTGCGGTCTGCGACCCGTTCACCCCGCGCGCGGAGTTCATGTTGCCTGCTCCGCAAGGATCTGGCGATTACGTCACCTATTGCGGCACCTAGGCCGGCGGCAGCCAGCGGTTGACGCCTTGGCGCTTCGCCGGCACTCTGCGCCGATGGCTGACCGTTCCGCAATTCACGACCGCCTTGCCACCTCCTTGCGTGCCGCGCGCAAGGCACGGGGGCTGAGCCTTGATGCGGCGGCGAAACTGTCGGGGGTCAGCCGGTCGATGGTCAGTCAGATCGAACGCGGCGAATCAAGTCCCACGGTCGCCACGCTTTGGGCGCTGACCCAGGCGCTGCAACTGGATTTCGCCGGACTGCTGGAAGACCGCCCTGCCCCCAGGATCGAGGTCACCCGCGCCGGGGCTGCCCCCGTGATCAGCCGGGGCGGTGTCACGATCCGCATCCTGTCGTCGCCCGAAAGTGTCGGCGCGCAGGAGGTGTACGAATTGGTCTTTGCCGCCGGCGCGCAGCTGATCTCAGAGGCACATGGTGCCGGGTGCCGCGAGATCTTGACCGTGCTTGAGGGCGCGATTGCCGTCACCTCGGGCGAGGCGGTCGAGGCGTTACATCCGGGCGATGTGGCCCGCTACCCCGCCGATCAGGGACACAAGATCGCCAGCACCGCCGGACCGGCGCGCGCCATCTTGATCGTGCAGGACAGTTGATCCGACCGGAGCGGGGGTTTCACACCCCCGCACCCCCGTGGAGTATTTGGAAAAGAGCAAGGCATTTCCGTTTTGGCGGATTTTATTCCGGAAAGTTGACAGAACCATGCGGATCAGGGATATTCCGCCAAACTGGAAAGGGCTCTGTGATGACGGACAGACTGGCATTTCTGGACCATGTCCTGGCAACCTTGTCGGGGATCGAGGCGGATGGCCTTTTCAAGCGCGAGCGGCTGATCACCGGGGCGCAGGGCGCGCATGTGGCAATGGCGGGGCGGCGGATGCTGAACCTTTGTGCCAACAATTATCTGGGCCTTGCCGATGACCCGCGCTTGGTGGCGGCCGCCAAGGCGACGATGGACGGGCATGGGTTCGGGATGGCGAGCGTGCGGTTCATCTGCGGCACGCAGGATATTCACCGCGCGCTTGAGACGCGGCTGGCCGCCTATCTGGGGCAGCAGGACAGCATCCTGTTCGCCGCCTGTTTTGACGCCAATGGCGGGCTGTTCGAGCCTTTGCTTGGGGCGGAGGATGCGGTGATCTCGGACAGTCTGAACCATGCCTCGATCATTGACGGCATCCGGCTGTGCAAGGCCAAGCGCTACCGCTACGCCAATTCGGACATGGGTGATCTGGAGGCGCAACTGGTGCAGGCGCGGGCTGATGGGGCGCGGTTCATCCTGATTGCGACCGACGGCGTGTTCTCCATGGACGGGTTTTACGCCAGGCTGCCCGAGATCCGGGCGCTGGCCGACCGGTTTGGCGCGCTGGTGATGGTGGATGATTGCCATGCCACCGGCTTTACCGGGCCGCAGGGGCGTGGCACGCCGGCGCGGGCGGGGGTAGTGGTGGACCTGCTGACCGGCACTTTGGGAAAAGCGCTTGGCGGCGCGCTTGGCGGCTATATCGCCGGGCCGCAGCCGGTGATTGACCTTTTGCGGCAACGCGCGCGACCCTATCTTTTTTCCAACGCGCTGCCGCCGGCGGTGGTGGGGGCGGCCCTCGCCGCACTGGATATCATCGAGGGGGCGGATGATCTGCGCGCAGAGCTTTCGGACAATGCCAGCTACTGGCGCGCGGGGCTGACCGCTGCGGGCTTTACCCTGTTGCCGGGCGAACATCCGATCATCCCGGTGATGCTGGGCGACGCCAAGCTGGCGCAAGCCATGGCCGCTGACTTGAACCAGCGCGGCGTCCATGTCGCGCCGTTCTTCTTTCCCGTCGTGCCCAAGGGTCAGGCGCGCATCCGCACCCAGATGAATGCTGCCCTCACCCGCGCCGACCTTGATTTCGCGCTGGAGGCCTTTACCGCCGCAGGCAAAGCCACGGGAGTGTTGCCATGAGCAAACAGATGCCCGCGCCGGTCAGCGGCGCAAACGAAATGAAGGCTTTGGTCAAGGCGAAGCCTGAGCCCGGCCTCTGGATGGAAACCCGTCCCGTCCCCGAGATCGGCCCCGAGGATGTGTTGATCAAGATCACCAAGACCGGCATTTGCGGCACCGATGTCCATATCTGGAACTGGGATGCCTGGGCCGAGCGGACCGTGCCGGTGCCCTTGATCACCGGTCATGAATTTGCCGGGGTGATCGTCGAGCTGGGCCGCAACGTCGAGGGGCTGGCCGTCGGGCAGCGCTGTTCGGGTGAGGGGCATCTGATCGGCAAGACCAGCCGCCAAAGCCGGTCGGGCAAGTTCCATCTTGACCCCGAAACCCGCGGCATCGGCGTCAATGAACCCGGCGCCTTTGCCCAATACCTGCGCCTGCCCGCCTTCAACGTCGTGCCCCTGCCCGACGCCATTGATGACGAGATCGGTGCCATTCTTGATCCTTTGGGCAACGCGGTCCATACCGCGCTGTCTTTTGATCTGATCGGCGAGGATGTGCTGATTGCCGGGGCCGGCCCGATTGGCATCATGGCTGCCGCCGTCGCCCGCCACGTCGGCGCGCGGCATGTGGTGATCACCGACATCAACCAGGCCCGGCTGGACCTTGCCGCCACGGTCGCCGATGTGGTGCCGGTCAACGTCGCCACTGCAGACCTGCGGTCGGTCTACCCCAGCTTGAAGATGAGCCAAGGCTTTGATGTCGGCATGGAGATGTCGGGCAGCCAGCAGGCCCTTGACCAGATGGTGGAGCATATGGTGATGGGCGGTCGTATCGCGATGCTGGGCATCCCGCCGGGGAAAAGCCCGGTGGACTGGAGCAGGATCGTGTTCAAGGCGATCACCATCAAGGGCGTCTACGGCCGCGAGATTTTCGAGACCTGGTACAAGATGATCGCCATGCTGGAAAACGGTCTGGATATCCGCCGGGTGATCACGCACCGCATGGCCGTGGACCAGTTCGAGGACGGGTTCGCCGCGATGCGCTCGGGCCTCTCTGGCAAGGTGGTGCTGGACTGGGGGTGACCGCCCCAGCCCAAGGCCGCACGCGGCAACAATCTGCTTGCAACGCAGCGGCTTCGCCGTCACCACTTGCGGGGCGGCACGGGATCGGCGCCCCGCTCGGGACGGACAGGATGGCAAGACCCACATGGCAGGTGGCGAACAAGATCACAGGGACGCCGAACCGCAAGGCGTGGTTCAGATGATCACCCCGGTCTTGCTGGCAGGTGGGTCGGGCACCCGGCTTTGGCCAGTGTCACGGGCCCGGTTTCCCAAGCAGTTTGTGCCGCTTGTGGGCAGCGAAAGCCTGTTTCAGGCCGCGCTGCGGCGGTTTGGCGGCACGGGCTTCGCGCCTGCGATTGTGGTCACCGGCGATGACTTTCGCTTTATCGCGGCCGAACAGCTGGCGGCAGCGGGACTGACGGTCCAGGCATTGATCCTGGAACCCGCAGCGCGCAACACGGCCGGGGCGGCGCTGGTCGCGGCGCTTTACCTCGCGCGGACCGACCCCGAGGGCATGCTCTTGATCGCACCCTCGGATCACCTGATCCCCGATCCGGAGGCGTTCCGCGCGACCGTCCGGCGCGGCCTGCCGGCTGCCCAGGCGGGCCGGATCGTGACCTTCGGCATTACCCCCACAAGGGCAGAAACCGGCTATGGCTGGCTGGAATGTGGCGAGGTCTTGCACGGGGTCGAAACGCTGAGCCGTTTCATCGAAAAACCGGGTGCCACGCGCGCAGAGGAGCTTTTGGCCGACTCGCGCTATCTGTGGAACGCAGGCCTGTTTCTGTCCCGCGCCGATGTCCTGATCGCCGCCGCACGCACCCATGCGCCCCAGCTGCTGGCAGCGGTTGAACCGGCGCTGGCAGGGGCGCGGTCCGACCTTGGCTTTACCCGGCTGGACGCCGGGCCTTGGGCAGAGGTCGCGTCGATCTCGATCGACCATGCGATCATGGAGCGGGCGACAAACCTTTCCGTGGTGCGATACGCCGGTCACTGGACCGACCTGGGGTCCTGGGCAGCGGTCCTGTCGGAAAGCCCTCGTGACACGGACGGCAACGCGCAGCAAGGCGCTGCAACCGCAATCGGCTGCGAGAATGCGTTCCTGATGTCAGACACCCCTGGGATCGAGCTCGTCGGCATCGGCTTGAAGAACATGGTCGCGGTGGCCACGCGCGACGCGGTGCTGGTGGCCGATCTGGGCGCGGCGCAATCGGTCCGGCTGGCGGTCGAGACGCTGAAGCACAAAGGGTCGCCGCAAGCCACCGGCTTTGCCCGCGACCACCGCCCCTGGGGCTGGTTTGAAACGCTGGCCAATGGCGACCGGTTTCAGGTCAAGCGCATCCATGTCCATCCCGGTGCTGCCCTGTCGCTGCAATCGCACCGACACCGGGCCGAACACTGGGTTGTAGTGCAGGGAACCGCGCGGGTCACCCTGGGCGATCAGGTCAGCGATGTGGCGGAAAACCAGTCGATCTATGTGCCCTTGGGCACGGTGCACCGGCTGGAAAACCTTGGACCCGAACCGGTGGTTCTGATCGAGGTGCAGACCGGCAGCTACTTTGGCGAGGATGACATCATCCGCTATGAGGACCGCTACGCCCGCGACTGAAGGTTTCGCCCACCGGTTTCGCCCAAAATTTTCGGCGAAAATTTTTGTGCCTGCCCCGGCGTCACGCGCGCTGGTTTACACCGCCCCAAGCTTGGGCGATAACCCAAGGCATCCGCTGCAAGGGATGCACCATGCTCCTCCTGATCGATAACTACGACAGCTTTACCTACAACCTTGTCCACTACCTGGGCGAGCTTGGGGCCGATGTGGTCGTCCGGCGCAATGATGCGCTGACCGTGCAGGACGCGGTCGCCATGGCCCCCGAGGTGATCGTGCTGTCGCCCGGCCCTTGCGACCCGGCCGCGGCGGGCATCTGCCTGCCCCTGACCCGCGCGGCTGCGGGTGCCGGCATCCCGCTTCTGGGGGTCTGCCTTGGCCATCAGACCATTGGTGAGGCTTTCGGCGGCCGCGTCATTCGCTGCCACGAGATCGTGCATGGCAAGATGGGCAGCATGCACCATCAGGGACAGGGCATGTTTCGGGGCCTGCCCTCCCCCTTTCGGGCCACGCGCTATCACTCGCTGGTGGTCGAGCGTGAGACCCTGCCGGCCGAGTTGGAGGTCACCGCCTGGCTTGAGGATGGCACGATCATGGGTCTGCGCCACCGCCAGCACAAGATCGAAGGCGTGCAGTTTCACCCCGAATCCATCGCAAGCGAACATGGCCACCAACTGATGCGCAACTTTCTGGAAACCGCGAAAGTTCCGGCAACGGTTTCCGCATGAGCGAGGCACTGAAATCCCTGATCGGCATCGCCGCGACCCGCCCCCTGACCAGGGCCGAGGCGGTGACCGCCTTTGACGCCCTGTTCGAGGGTCAGGGCACGCCCGCACAGATGGGCGGCTTTCTGATGGCGCTGCGCACGCGGGGCGAGACGGTGGATGAATATGCCGCCGCCGCCACGGTGATGCGCACCAAGTGCAATCCGGTCCGCGCGCCCGAGGGTGCTATGGATATTGTCGGGACCGGGGGCGACGGGAAAGGCACGCTCAACATCTCGACCGCGACGGCCTTTGTCGTGGCGGGGGCGGGGGTCGTGGTGGCCAAGCACGGCAACCGCAATCTTTCGTCGAAATCCGGGGCTGCCGATGCTTTGACCGAAATGGGCCTCAACGTCATGGTCGGGCCTGCGGTGGTGGAGCGGTGTCTGGCCGAGGCCGGGATCGGCTTCATGATGGCGCCGATGCACCACCCGGCCATCCGCCATGTGATGCCGGTGCGCGCGGAACTCGGCACGCGGACGATCTTCAACATCCTTGGACCGCTCACTAACCCCGCCGGGGTCACGCGGCAGCTTACGGGCGCGTTTTCGCCCGCCCTGATCCGCCCGATGGCCGAGACGCTGCTGGCGCTGGGATCGGAGAAGGCCTGGCTCGTGCATGGGTCGGACGGGACGGATGAAATCTCGATCGCGGGGGTGACCAGCGTGGCTGCGGTCGAGGGTGGCGCTGTGCGCGAATTCACCCTCCACCCAGAAGATGCGGGCCTGACCCCGCATCCGTTTGAGGCGATCCTGGGCGGCACCCCGGCGGAAAACGCCCTGGCCTTCCGCGCACTTCTGGATGGGGCGCCGGGGGCCTACCGTGACGCGGTGCTCTTGAACGCCGCCGCCGCCCTTGTGGTGGCCGACCGCGCCGCCAGTTTGCCCGAAGGGGTGGCTATGGCCGCCCGCTCGATCGACAGCGGGGCTGCGCGCGCCAAGATCGAGGCGCTCAAACGCCTGACCAACGCCTGAGGGGCCCTGATGAGCACGATCCTGGACCGCATCAAGGCCTACAAATTGGAGGAAGTCGCCCAGGCCAAGGCCGCCACCCCCCTGGCTGAGGAGGAGGCCGCCGCCCGCGCCGCTGCCCCGCCGCGCGGCTTTGCCCGGGCCTTGCGCGAAGCGGCGACCAACGGGTACGGGCTGATCGCGGAAATCAAGAAGGCCAGCCCCTCGAAAGGCGTGATCCGCGCCGATTTTGACCCGCCAGCCCTTGCGCGGGCCTATGCGGCAGGGGGGGCCACCTGCCTTTCGGTGCTGACCGATGGCCCATCCTTTCAGGGTGCAGACGCCTATCTGGTCGCCGCCCATGCTGCCGTGTCCCTGCCCTGCCTGCGCAAGGACTTCGTCTATGACCCCTGGCAGATCACCCAGTCGCGCGCCCTTGGGGCTGATTGCATCCTGCTGATCATGGCTTCGCTTGAAGATGCTCAGGCGGCTGAGTTGGAGGCCGCTGCCTTTGCCCATGGCATGGATGTGCTGATCGAGGTGCATGACGAGGCCGAGTTGGACCGCGCCGCCCGGCTGAAATCGCCCTTGATCGGGATCAACAACCGCAATCTTCACAGCTTTGAGGTGACGCTTGACACCACCCGCCGCCTGGCCCGGCTGGTGCCCGAAGACCGGATGATCGTCGCCGAAAGCGGGCTTTACACCCCGGCTGACCTTGCCGACCTCGCCCAATACGGCGCGCGGTCGTTTCTGATCGGCGAAAGCCTGATGCGGCAAGAGGATGTCACCGCCGCCACCCGCGCGATCCTGGCCCGTCCCCTGACTGCGCAGGGCGGGCTGTGACCGGGCTTTCGCATTTCGACGACCAGGGCCAGGCGCATATGGTCGATGTCTCGGCCAAGCCGGTGACCGACCGCATCGCCGTGGCCGAAGGCCTGGTCCGGATGACCACTGCAACACTGGCGCTGGTGGCAGAAGGTCGGGCGGCAAAGGGCGATGTGCTGGCCGTGGCGCGGCTCGCCGGGATCATGGCGGCCAAGCGGACCGCCGATCTGATCCCGCTGTGTCATCCCTTGCCGATCACCAAGGTTGCGCTTGCGCTGACCGCCGACCCCAGCCTGCCGGGCGTGCGGATCGAGGCAACGGTCAAGACCAGCGGCCAGACCGGGGTCGAGATGGAGGCGCTGACCGCCGTCACCGTCGCTGCCCTGACTGTCTATGACATGCTGAAAGCGGTGGAGAAATCCATGGCGATCGACGGGGTTCGGCTGGTCCTGAAGGAAGGTGGCAAATCCGGCCGATATGAGGCTGACCGGTACGAGGCTGGGCGATGATCACCGTCGAGGCAGCACTGGCCGAGTGTTTGGCTTTGGTAGCCCGCCTGCCAGCGGAAGAAGTGCCCCTCGCCCAGGCCGCCGGGCGCTGGCTGGCGCATCCGGCCCTTGCGACCCGCGACCAGCCGCCGTTTGATGCCTCGGCGATGGATGGCTATGCAGTGGCAGGCGATCCTTTGGCGGGCGACCGCTTTGCCGTGATCGGGATGGCTGCGGCGGGTCATGGCTTTCATGGCCGCGTGGGTCCGGGCCAGGCGGTGCGCATCTTTACCGGTGCTCCGGTGCCCGCCGGGGCCAGCCGGGTGGTGATCCAGGAAGATGTTGACCGCGACGGCGACACCATCACCCTGCGCAAGGGGGCCGATGCCGGGACCCATATCCGCCCGCAGGGCCAGGATTTCCGCATTGGCGACGCCCTGTCACCCCGCCGCCTGGGGGCGCATGATCTGGCGCTGCTGGCGGCAATGAACCTCGGCGTGGTTCCGGTCACCCGCCGCCCGGTGGTGGCGCTGATCAGTACCGGGGATGAGCTGGTAATGCCGGGAGAGGTGCCGCGCGCCGACCAGATCATCGCCTCGAACAGCTTTGCCCTGAAAGCGATGGTCGAGGCTGCCGGGGGTATCGCGCGGATGCTGCCCATCGCGCCCGACACAGAGGAGGGTCTGGTTGATGTGCTGGCCCTGACCAGCGGGGCCGACCTTGTCGTGACCAGCGGCGGGGCCTCGGTCGGGGACCATGATCTGGTCGGGCGTATCCCCGGGCTGGTCCCGGCCTTCTGGAAAATCGCGATGCGGCCGGGCAAGCCCCTTCTGGCCGGGCGGTTGCATGGGGTAGCGATGCTGGGCCTGCCGGGCAACCCGGTCTCGGCCTTGGTCTGCGGGCATCTGTTTTTGCTGCCCATGATCCGCGCGATGCTGGGCGATCCCGCCCCTGCCCCCCGGACCGCGCTGGCCCGGCTGACCACCGACCTGCCCGCGAACGGCCCGCGCGCGCATTACATGCGGGCCCGACTTTCATACGGAGGCGAGGTCCCCGAGATCACCGCCTTTGACCGGCAGGATTCGGGCCAGCTTTCGCTTTTGGGTCAAGCGGATGCGCTGCTCATCCGCCCGGTTGAGGATGGCCCCTTGGCGCGGGGCAGCCTGGTGCGCTATCTGCCCCTCTAGTCCACCCTGTGGAAAAGTCTTGACACAAACCGGGAACACGGGCAGAACATTGTGTTAACATGTGGCAGGTGGAGACGCGGATATGTTGACCCGTAAGCAGATTGAGCTTCTCGATTTCATCAAGACCCGGGTGGACCGCGACGGGGTTCCCCCCTCATTCGACGAGATGAAGGATGCGCTGGATCTGCGGTCGAAATCCGGCATCCACCGGCTGATCACCGCGCTGGAGGAACGGGGCTTCATCCGCCGCCTGGCCCACCGCGCCCGGGCGCTGGAAATCGTGAAACTGCCCGAAGCCATGGAAAAACCCGGCTTTTCGCCCCGCGTCATCACTGGCGATCGGGTTGATGCACCACGCGGCGCGCTGCCGGTGTCAACCGTTCATGCGATTGAGCTGCCGGTCATGGGCCGCATCGCCGCCGGTGTCCCGATCGAGGCGATTTCCGAGGTGTCGCACCATGTCGCAGTCCCCGGCTCGATGCTGTCGGGCAGTGGCGAACACTACGCGCTCGAGGTCAAGGGCGACAGCATGATCGAGGCTGGGATCAACGATGGTGACATCGTGGTGATCCGCCAGCAGGGCACCGCCGAAAACGGTGACATCGTGGTGGCCCTGGTCGAGGATCACGAGGCGACGCTGAAGCGGTTCCGCCGTCGTGGCAACATGATCGCGCTTGAGGCGGCCAACCCGGCCTATGAAACCCGCGTCTTCCCCGATCATCTGGTCAAGGTGCAGGGCCGTCTGGTCGGGCTGATCCGCAGCTACTGACCCGCAAGCTTTGGCAGGTTCGCACGGCGCATGGGCGGCGACCAAAGCCGGTTCTGGCTGCGGGTACGCTCAAACCGCAAACCACCCGCATCCGCCCAGACCGCCAGCGCGCCGGTTGCGGTCAGCACCGATGCGTCGATCAGGCGGCAGCCCGGCGGTGGCTCTGACGCCACCTCGGCCAGGATGACCACCGCCCCGGTGGCGCAGGCAGGGGCAAGGGCGGCCAAGGCATCCTTGCCGGTCAGCACCACCGCCCGGTCCGCGCCCAGATCAAACCAGCGTTCGCCCTTTGGCCCACTGAACCCGTCCCGCGCGGCAGCCTCCTCCTGCAAGGCAAGGTCGCCATCGTTCTGCAACCAGTTTTCAGCGGCAAACCCGCCACCCTTGGCCGCCGACAGCGCCCGCCCCTCGGGGCCTTGCAGACCCACCAGCTTGCCATCGCCCGAGACGAGGAGCATCGGCCGCTCGGCCCCCGCCCAAAGCGCAAAGGCCAGCACCACCGGCCCAAGGCCCAAGCCCCGCACCCAGCCCTTCCACAATATCCCCCAGATCGCCCCCAGGGTCAGCAGCGGCATCACCCAAGGCCCCGGTGCCGGGATCGCGGTTACCGCCCCCTCCAGCCCGGCGATCCAATGGGCGATGAACAGGATCCAGCGCGCGCCTTGCTCCATGAACCACAGGGGCAGCGCCTCCAGGCCAAAGGGGGCCAAAAGCGCCGCCATCGCCCCCGCCGGCATGATCACCGCCCCCATCACTGGCACGGTCAAGAGGTTGGCCAGCAACCCGTAATCGGTGAAGCGGTTGAAATGCGCCGCCGCATAGGGCGCGGTGGCAAAGCCCGCGATCACCGAGCTTAGGACCAGCGTGAACACCGGCACCATCCAGCGCGGCATCCTTTGGCGGTAGATGCTGGCATCAAGTGCTGCAAAGCCGACGATCAGCGCAATGGTGGCGGCAAAGGACATCTGGAACCCTGGCTCCAGCAGCGTCTCGGGCTTGGTCAGCAAAAGGATCACCCCCGCCACCGCGACAGAACGCAGGGTCAGCGCGCGGCGGTCCAGAAGCACCGCCCCCAGCACCACAGCAATCATGATAAAGGCCCGTTCGGTCGCCACATTCGCCCCGGACAGCAGCAGATAGAACGCCGCCACCCCCAGACTGACCACCGCCGCCACCTTCTTGGTGTTCACCCGCAGCGCGACGGGTGGCACCAGCGCCAGCCCGTACCGGGTCAGGGCAAAGACAAAGGCGGTCAGAAACGCCATGTTCATCCCCGAGATCGCCAACAGATGCGCAAGCGAGCTGTCGCGCAGCGCCTGTACCGTATCCTCGGTAATGGCGCTGCGGTCGCCCGTCATCGCCCCGGCGGCAAAGGCCCCCGCTTGCCCGTCCATATGGGCGAGCATCCCTGCCGTCAGATGCCGCCGCAGCCGGTCGATCGGCAGGGCACCGTTTTCCGGCTCCTCCAGCAAAAGGACCGGCGTCTGGGTATAGCCCACCGCGCCCAGCCGGTCGAAATAGGCCATGCGGCGAAAGTCAAAGCCGCCGGGTTCGACCGGGCCTTCGGGCGCGGCAAGGCTCGCGGTCAGGATCACCACCTGCCCCGGCACCGGGTCCAGCCAGGGCTGGTCGGTCTGCAAGGACACGCGCACCCGTTCGGGCGTGCGGTCGGGCGACACCTCACGCAGCACAACTTGATCGAGGGTCAGGCGCAAAGCATCGGATTGTGAGCGGTCAATGCCGACGATCCGGCCTTCGACCGGGCCGTAATAGCGAAACTCCAGCATCGGGGCTTGTACCATATGCGCCCGCACCCCCGATGCCAGCCACCCCGCCGCCAGTGCCGCCAGCCCCAGCGCCAGCGGGCGGCCCAGTTCGGGCCCCCGAAGCCCCAGCCCAGCCCCAAGCGCGATCACCAGCGCTGCCACCCCATAGCTGGCCAGGCCCGGTTCCGTCGGCATCGCAAACCAGACCGCCACGCCGCAGCCGATCAGCACTGCGATCCATGGAAACAGCATTGCCTCGGCGGTTTGCAAGACCCGAAGGGGCAGCAGGATCAGCGCCAGCGCGCGCCGGGAAACCGTCTGCACCAAGGCCACCTTGTCCTTGCCCCCATGATTGCCTAAGACCTGCCCAAGCCTAGCCCTCGCATGGTTTCCGAAAGGTTAACTTCCCCGATGACCGCTACATCTCAACGCCAAGTCGTCACCCGCTTTGCCCCCTCGCCCACCGGGTACCTGCATATTGGCGGCGGGCGGACGGCGCTGTTCAATTGGCTTTATGCGCGGGGTCGGGGCGGCAAGTTCCTCCTCCGGATCGAGGATACCGACCGGGAGCGTTCTACCCCCGAGGCGACAGCCGCCATCCTGCGCGGCCTTACCTGGCTGGGCCTCGACTGGGACGGCGAGGTGGTCAGCCAGTTCGAAAGAAAGGACCGCCACGCTGAGGTCGCACATGAAATGCTGGCGCGCGGCACGGCCTACAAGTGCTTTTCAACGCAAGACGACATCGCCGCCTTCCGGGCCGCCGAAGAAGCCGCCGGCCGCTATCCCGTCTTCTTGTCATCCTGGCGCGATGCCGACCCCGCGAGCCACCCGCCAGCGCCCTACGCCATCCGCATGAAAGCCCCCCGGACCGGCGAGACGGTGATCGACGACCAGGTGCAGGGCCGGGTGGTGATCCGGAATGAGACGCTGGACGACATGATCGTGCTACGCTCGGATGCCGCCCCGACCTATATGCTGGCGGTGGTGGTCGATGACCACGACATGGGGGTGACCCATGTCATTCGCGGCGACGACCACCTGAACAACGCCGCCCGCCAGCAGATGGTCTATGACGCGATGGGCTGGGAGGTGCCTACTTGGGCGCATATCCCGCTGATCCACGGGCCGGATGGCAAGAAACTTTCGAAACGCCACGGGGCCACCGGGGTCGAGGAATACCAGGCCATGGGCTATCCGGCGGCGGGGATGCGCAACTATCTGACCCGGCTGGGCTGGGCCAAGGGCGACGCCGAGATTTTCACCAGCGCTGAGGCGATGGCGATGTTCGATCTGGACGGAATCGGGCGCGGCCCGGCGCGGCTGGATTTCAAGAAGCTGGAAAACACCTCTGGCCATCACATGGCGATGGCAGACGATGCTGCACTGCTGCATGAGCTGGCGGCCTTTCTGGTTGCAACCGGCCAACCGACCCTGACGTCCAGCCAATTGGAGCGGATGGTCCGTGCCCTGCCCGTCTTGAAGAAATCTGCCAAGACCTTTCCGGAACTTATTGAAAAAGCTCACTTCCTGATGGTTGAGCGCCCGGTTGTGCCCGATGCCAAGGCAGCTGAGGCCCTGGATCCGGTATCCCGCGGTATACTGAAATCGTTGACGCCGCAGTTGCAAACTGCTAGCTGGTCGAGAGAGGCGCTTGAGCCGATCCTGAACGAAGCCGCGGCCAATGGTGGGCTAAGCTTCGGCAAGCTGGCGGCCCCCCTGCGGGCGGCAATCGCGGGCAAGAGTGTCACGCCAAGCGTCTATGACATGATGCTGGTCATCGGTCAGGATGAAACTGTCGAAAGACTTAAGGATGCGGCTGGTTAGTCTGCGTCCTGCGGTCTTGAAGCCGCCCCGAACGGGGTGCAGGATAGCCAACGGTCGCCCTTGTCTGGGACGGCCCGCCACACCGGGGGACAGAACATGTCGGACAACGTCGCCAAGCTAAGCCTCAACGGGACAACCTATGATCTGCCCGTACACAAGCCCACCGCTGGGCCCGACGTCATTGATATCCGCAAGCTTTACGCCGAAGCGGACGTGTTTACCTATGATCCGGGCTTTACCTCGACGGCGGCCTGCGAAAGTGCCATCACCTATATCGACGGCGACAAGGGAGAGCTTTTGTACCGCGGCTATCCGATTGAGCAGCTTGCCGACAAATCGACCCATTTGGAAGTGTGTTATCTGCTGTTGTACGGCGAACTTCCAACCGCGCCGCAACTGGCCGATTTCATCAACCGGGTGACCAAACACACGATGGTGCATGAACAGATGCACTATTTCTTCCGCGGTTTCCGGCGCGATGCGCATCCCATGGCCACCATGGTCGGCGTGGTCGGCGCGATGGCGGCTTTTTACCACGACAGCACCGACATCACCGATCCATGGCAACGCGAGGTTGCGGCGATCCGCATGATCGCGAAACTGCCGACCATCGCCGCGATGGCCTATAAATACTCGGTGGGCCAACCCTTCGTTTACCCCAAGAACAGCCTTAGCTATGCGGGCAATTTCCTGAACATGTGCTTTGCCGTTCCGGCAGAAGATTACGTTGTCAACCCGGTCCTGGAAAAGGCGATGGACCGGATCATGATGCTGCATGCCGATCATGAGCAGAACGCCTCGACCTCGACCGTGCGTCTGGCGGGGTCGTCGGGGGCAAACCCCTTTGCCTGCATCGCCGCTGGCATCGCCTGCCTTTGGGGCCCGGCGCATGGCGGCGCAAACCAGGCCTGCCTGGAAATGCTGAAGGAAATCGGCACGGTCGACCGCATTCCAGAAGCGATTGCCAAGGCCAAGGACAAGACCTCGGGCTTCCGCCTGATGGGCTTTGGCCACCGGGTCTACAAGAACTTTGACCCCCGCGCCAAGGTCATGAAGGAATCGGCGGATGAGGTGCTGGAGCTTTTGGGCGTGCACAACAACCCGCTGTTGCAGGTTGCCAAAGAGCTGGAACGGATCGCGCTCGAGGATGACTATTTCATCTCGAAAAAGCTTTATCCCAACGTCGATTTCTATTCCGGCATCATTCTGGAGGCGATGGGCTTCCCGACCGCGATGTTCACGCCCATCTTCGCGATTTCGCGCACCGTGGGCTGGATCAGCCAGTGGAAAGAGATGATCGCCGACCCGACCCAGAAGATCGGCCGCCCGCGTCAGCTTTACATCGGCCCGACCACGCGCGATTACATCGACGTCACGCACCGCTAGGCGCCGGAATTCGAACGAATTCCGGCACGATTTCCGAATGGAAATCGGCGTGGCGGCGAGGGTGGGTTCAATCACCCGGGGCGGTCAAGCTTCGGTACAGCTCGGGGCGGCGGTCTCGAAACAACCCCCAACCCCTGCGCAGGGCGGCGGTTTCGTCCAGATCGAAGTGGTGCAGCAGCACCGCTTCCTCTGTCCGCCCCGCCTTGGCAAGGACCTGCCCGGTCGCCCCCGCGATGAAGCTTGAACCATAGAACGTCACCTCGCAGCCCTCGGGCGCGGTCTCGGTTCCGATGCGGTTTGACGCCATCACCGGCAGCATGTTGGCTGCGGCATGGCCGCGCATCACCGTCTCCCAATGCGGCTGGCTGTCATAGGCAGGGTTTGGCGGTTCCGATCCGATCGCGGTGGGGTAAAGCAGCATTTCGGCCCCCATCAACGCCATGGCACGGGCGGTTTCGGGAAACCACTGGTCCCAGCAGATGCCGACCCCGATCTTGCCAAAGGCGGTCTGCCACACCCGAAAGCCGGTGTCGCCGGGGGCGAAGTAGAAGGTCTCTTCATAGCCCGGGCCGCGCGGGATGTGGCTTTTGCGGTAGGTTCCCAGCATGGTTCCGTCAGCATCGACCATCGCGATGGAATTGAAGTTGGCCGTCCCCGCGCGCTCGAAAAAGCTGACCGGCAGCACCACGCCCAGTTCCCGCGCGAGAGCGGCAAAGCGCATGACCAGCGGGTGATCTGCCAAAGGCTGGGCAAGGTCGCCATACTGCGGATGCTGTTCGATGCAGAAATATGGCGTCGCGAACAACTCTTGCAACAGAACCACCTGCGCGCCTTGGCCCGCGGCCTGACGCACCAGCGCCTCGGCGCGGTCGGCGTTTGCGGGCAGGTCCCAGGTGCAAGCGAACTGGGTTACGGCGACGGTGACAGTTCTCATGGCGAGCCCTTGATAATGGTTGCGGTTGCGGGGCCAAGTTACTTGGGCGTGCCACGGGGCGACACCCTAATTGTCGATCCGTTTGCGCTGTTTGCGCGCCACCCTAGAGCCGATCACGCTGGGATGCAGCCCCTCCGAGGGATCTTTGCCCACCCGTCGCAGCCTGCGCCACAAGAACGCCTTGCCCCACCCGCGGCGGTTGCCGATCATCGGTGCGCGCGCATCGACCGGAAACCGGTCCTTCCAGCCCTCGGGCAGCATCAGGCCCAGCGCCTCGGCCTTCTCGAGCATCCAGACGAGGGGTAGGTTCGCAAGGGGACGCGCCGCCACAAATCCGCCAACCTGACCGCCAATGTCACCATGCGCACCGCGAAACCAAAGCTGCTCGAGCGCGCCTTGCCAGCCCGGCAGGCTGTCCCACAGCACCGGTTCGAACGCCACCCGGGTTTCGTCCAGCGCCAGGGCGTGATACCCATGGCGAATGGACTGACCAAGGTGATGGTTGTGAAACGCATGCCGGTCGCGGGCCAGCATCCAGAGCAGCGGCAGCCTGACCCCCAGCGCCTTGACGGTGTCCCAGACCCCAACCATCTCGATCGGTGCGGCTGCGTGGCAATGGCGGCTTGCAAAGCGGCGCGCCGCATCGAGGTTCGGCCCGCTTTCGTAGTGCCGCCAGGCCAGCTTTACCGCCCGTTCGGTGGCTTCGTCGCGCCGCAACAGACCGACGCGGTCAACCACCCCGGCCAGCGAGCGTACCGCAAAGGCCCCGCGAGAATAGCCGAACAGGAAAATCCGGTCCCCCTCGCGGTAGCCGCTGGCAAGCCAGCCATAGGCGCGCTGGATCTGAGGTGCGATGCCCCTGCCCTCGACCAAGGCCAGCCCCCGCAGCCAGCCTTCCCATTGCATCCCCGGTTCATAGTAAAGACGCCGATTGGCTTTGTGGCCTTGTTCTTGCAACAAACGAAACAGAAGGCCGCAATTGCCGATCAGCGCGGGGTCCAGCGATGACAACGTGCCGTCCAGGATGATGACATGATCAACGCGCCCGCGGGCAAGCCCGGCTGGCGGCAGGGCGGGTTCGACCACGCTTTCGACGTCGCGCCGGAAGAAGGACCGCAGCCTGTCAAGAACACGCATCGACCCTGCTGCCTTCCAGAACCCCTGAGGACGGTACCTGCGCCGGGCCGGTGGTCTGCCTGACCGCCCTCGGATCCGGATGGCCGCCCGCCTGGATTTCTTGCATCAAGCCCCTCACCTTGCCCAAGCAAACCTACGCACCCGGCAGGAAATGTCCAGCCGGGTGCCAAGGCAGAGCGGGTTAACCCGGCGTCAGAGCGTCAGGCCCAGCACCGTGGCCATTTGCAGATCGCCAAAGCCGTTGAAGCGGGTGTTGGTCACGGTGGAATAGGAGCCCATCCCGTGCCAGATCACGAAATCCCCCTCGGCCAGATCGGCGGGCAAAGGAAGCTCTCCCGGCAGACGGTCAACCGAATCGCAGGTCGGGCCAAAGACGATGCGGGGGTGCGCCGCGCCCTGGCGCAAGGCTCCGTCGCCGCTAAGCACCTGCATCCGGTCAATCACCCCGATCATCGGCAGTTCGGTCAGCGCGCCATAGACCCCGTCGTTCAGGAACACATGGGTTCCGTCCCGCACCGCCTTGACCCGTGCTGCCAGCGCAAAGGCATCGCCACAAAGCGCCCGGCCCGGTTCGCAAACCAGAAGCGGGCGGTCGGCACCGAAAGCTTCGGTCGCGACGCGGTCGATCAGGGCAAAGGTTTCCTCGATCTGCGGCACCACGGCTGTCAGCCGGTGGTTCGGAAAGCCGCCACCGACGTTCAGCCGCGCAATGGTCACCCCGGCTTGGGCGGCGATCACGGCGGCTTCGCGAATATAGAACTCCCATGCGGTGGGATCGGTGCATTGCGTGCCAGGGTGGAAGGTCAACGAGGGGACATAGCCCGCTGCCGCCACGGATTTCAGCAGATCCACCGCCAGGTCAGAGGTCGCACCGAACTTGGCACCAAAGTTGTAGGCCGCCCCCGTCACCGGCAGCTTGAAGCGGACCGAGATTTCGGTGCCTTCGACCGGGACCATCTCGACCAGTTTGGCCAGTTCCGATGCGGAATCAACGCTGTAACTTTTCACGCCCTGTGCGACGGCAAAGGCGATTTCGGCGCGCGACCGGACCGGGTTGTTGTAATGGATCGCCGCATCGGGGGCGAGACGGCGGATCAGCGCGATCTCGAAGGGGCTCGCGCAGTCGTAACCGCGAATGCCAGCGGCGGCGAGGTTTTCGACCATCGCCTCACCGGGGTTCGACTTCACCGCATAGGTGACCATGCCGGGAAAGCCGTCGATGAACCGACGCGCGGCGGCCTGTGCGGCCGAGGGTGCAAAGAACAACACGGGATTTTCCGGCTGTTCAGCGCGCAGGTATTCCGTCGGGTTGGTCCAGATCGTTTTCGAAAGTCCCATCAGCGTTTCCTTTGCCAACAAGACGCTTCGCCCGCCCCTTTGCAGTGGGATCGGGCACCAGCGTGGTTTCAAGTAAACCAGGCCAGGTGCGTATGAACCGCCCTTTTCCTGCGAGGAAGGATGCGGGATATGCGTAACAAACTCACCGAACAAAACTGTATAAATGCGGTGAAACCCCGTTATAATGCCGAAAAGATCGGCGAATTGCATGGATGACCTCGACCGTAACCTGCTTGGCCTTTTGGGTGCCGACGCGCGGATGTCGGTGGCCACGTTGTCACGGCGGCTGAAGGTGGCCAGGTCCACGATCCAGACCCGGCTGGAGCGGCTGGAGACCACGGGCGTCATCGCCGGCTACACGGTCAAGCTGGGCCAGACCGCGCGTGAGGGGCGGCTCAGGGCAAGCGTGCTGTTGACGATCGAGCCCCGGTCGCAGGCGGCCGTGCTGACCCGCCTCAAGTCGATCGCCGAGGTGGAGCGGGTGTTCACCACCTCGGGACGGTTCGATTTCCTGTTGCAGGTGGCTTGCCCGAATACCCAGGTGCTGGATCAGGTGCTGGACCAGATCGGCGCGATGACCGGGGTGAAGAGTTCCGAAAGCCTGATCCACCTCTCGACCAAGATCGACCGGGCGGTCTAGGGGCTAACGCCGGTCAGCCCTCGCCAGCTGGAAGGACCCGCGCCAACACCTTGCGCACCATGGCCTCGCGCTCAGCCTCTGGCAGGGCATTGAGGAGCCTCAGCTTGCCGCCCAGGGCGAGGTCGGCGATCCCATGGCTGACCGCCCAAAGCCCTATGATGTCGGCCTCATCTCCCCCCATCGCTTTGACCAGACCGATCAGATGCTGGTAGGCCTGTTCGGCAGCGGCATAGAGGGTGGGATTGGCCACATCGGGCTTTGCGGACGAAAAGATCAGCCGGAACAGCGCCGGGCGCGCGGTGGCAAAGTCTAGGTACCCAAGCCCCGCGCGCAGCGCCCGTTCGCGCGGGTTGTCGGCACCAGCCTCACGCGTGTCCATAGCCGCCTGAAAGCGCAGAAAACCTTCGGTCGCAAGTGCGGTCAACAACCCGACGCTATCGCCAAAATGATGCGCCGGGGCCGCGTGGCTGACCCCGGCCCGCTTGGCCACCGACCGCAAAGAAAAGCCTTCGATTCCGCGTTCAGCCAGTTCCGCCTCGCCCGCCGCCAGAAGCGCGCTGCGCAGATCGCCATGGTGATAGGGTTTATCGGCCATGCCGCGGGTGTAGCGCGCGGGGTGAGGCTTGTCAAAATTGATCTTGACGGCGCAAAGATGGCGACATACCAAATCCTGACATCGTCAAGATAGAGGATGCCATGACCCCTGAAACCCTGTTCTCCCTCGCCAACCCGCTGGCCTTGGTGGGTTGGGCGGTGCTGATCGCCGCGCCCCTTGCCCCCAAAGTTGCCGACCTGATCGCGGGCACCGTCATTCCGCTGGTGATGGCCGTCGGCTATAGCGCGCTGATCCTGGCCTATTGGTCCGGGGCCACCGGCGGCTATGGCAGCCTGCCCGATGTAATGACCCTCTTCACCCACCCGGAAGTCGCACTGGCGGGCTGGGTGCATTACCTTGGCTTTGATCTTTTTGTCGGGGCTTGGGCGGTGCGGACCGCGCGGGGCACCGGGATCAACCACCTGTTGGTCCTGCCGCATCTGGTGCTGATCTTTTTGTTCGGCCCGGCCGGGTTCTTCACCTTTCACGCCATGCTGGCCGCGTTTCGCTTCGCCACCCCCGACGCAAAGGCCGCAGCATGATCGCCCGTATCCGCACTGATGCGCCCGCCTTTACCGGCCTGACCCTCTTCATCGCGCTGGCCGCGATCCCCCTTCTGGCCGCAGCGATGATCGACCCGCGTGAGTTTCTGGGCGCGCCGGTCTGGCAAAAGCCGCTGCAGTTTCACCTCGCACTTGTCGTCTATACCCTGACGCTGGCCTTCTTTGCCCGCTTCCTCCCCCAGGGCATGACCCCGCGCCCGTGGAGGATCTATGCCGCCGTGGTCACAGCCTGCATCCTGGCAGAGCTGGTCTGGGTTGGCGGCGCGGCCAGCACTGCCACCGCCTCGCATTTCAACACCGATGATCCGATGATGAGCCGGATCTACGGGCTGATGGGGGTGGCCGCGGTGATCCTGACCTCGGCCAGCCTGGTGATGGGGGTTGCGATCTGGCGCAACCCGGCGACCGGGCTGGACCCTGCGGTGCGGCTTGGGGTGGCGCTGGGGCTGATCCTGACCTTTGTCCTGACGCTGATTGCGGCGGGTACGCTGTCGTCAATGCCGGGCCACCATGTCGGCACGGCGGTCACCGGGGCCGCGCTGCCGGTGCTTGGCTGGTCGCGTGAGGTCGGCGATCTGCGCGTCGGCCACTTCTTTGCGACCCATGCGCTGCATGTGATCCCGGTCGTGGGGTGGCTGGCCAACCGGGCGGTTCCAGCCCTTGCCCGCCCGCTGGTCTGGGCCGCAAGCGCGGGGTTCTGCGCGCTCGTCGGCTTTACCATGTGGCAGGCGTTTCAAGGCCAGCCCTTCCTGCCCTGGCTTGGCTGATCATCGGCGCTTTTCCTTCGGCCTCTGACGGGCTAAACACCGCGCAACCCTTGCAGGATGCCCGACCATGCCGATGGAAAAGACCTTCAACGCCGCCGAGGCCGAAGCCCGCATCTCGAAGCTTTGGCTGGAGCGGAAGGCTTTTGCGGCGGGTGCCAATGCCAAGCCGGGCAACCCCGCCTTTTCGGTAATGATCCCGCCGCCGAACGTGACCGGGTCCCTCCATATGGGCCACGCCTTCAACAACACGCTACAGGACATCCTGACCCGCTGGCACCGGATGCAGGGCGACGACACGCTCTGGCAGCCCGGCACCGACCACGCCGGGATCGCCACCCAGATGGTGACGGAGCGTGAGATGGCCGCCAATGGTGAGCCATCCCGCCGCGAAATGGGGCGCGAGAAATTCATCGCAAGGGTCTGGGAACAGAAGAAGAAGTCACGAGGGACAATCATCGGCCAGCTTCAGCGCCTTGGCGCCTCTTGCGACTGGGAGCGTGAGGCCTTTACGATGGGCGGTGCCAAGGGCGACCCCGACATAGGCAAGGGTCCAAACTTCCACGACGCGGTGATCAAGGTCTTCGTCGACCTCTACAACAAGGGCCTGATCTACCGCGGCAAGCGCCTGGTGAACTGGGACCCGCATTTCGAGACCGCGATTTCCGACCTTGAAGTCGAGAATACCGAGGTTCCCGGCCATATGTGGCACTTCAAATACCCGCTCGCGGGCGGGGAGACTTATGAGTATGTCGAAAAGGACGCCGAGGGGAACGTGACCCTGCGCGAGACGCGGGATTACATCTCCATCGCCACCACCCGGCCTGAGACGATGCTGGGCGACGGGGCGGTGGCGGTGCATCCATCGGATGAACGCTATGCGCCAATCATCGGGAAACTTTGCGAAATTCCGGTGGGGCCAAAGGAACACCGCCGCCTGATCCCGATCATCACCGACGAATACCCCGACCCCGCCTTTGGCTCGGGTGCCGTCAAGATCACCGGCGCGCATGACTTCAACGACTATGCCGTCGCCAAGCGCGCCGACATCCCCTGCTTCCGCCTGATGGACACCCGCGCGCAGATGCGCTCCGACGGGGTGCCCTATGCCGAGGCTGCAGAGATCGCCGGTCGCATGTCCCGCGCCTGGCTTGTCGCCAAGGGCTACGCGACGCCGGGCTTTGCCGAACAGCCGTTCACCTTGAGCGAAGCCGAGATCGACGCCCTGAACCTCGTCCCCGACGACCTGCGCGGGCTGGACCGGTATGAGGCAAGGAAGCGCGTGGTGGAGGCGATCACGGCAGAGGGGCTGGCGGTCATGGTCCCCGCCGACGATCCGCGCGTCCGTAGGCCGGGGCCTGCCCCGGCGGAAGAGTCGGGGCAGGCCCCGACCTACGTACCTTTTGTCGAATCCAAGCCGATCATGCAACCCTTCGGCGACCGCTCGAAAGTGGTGATCGAGCCGATGCTGACCGACCAGTGGTTCGTCGACACCGCAAAGATCGTGGACCCCGCGCTGGAGGCTGTGCGGTCGGGCGCTACCCGGATCATCCCGCCCTCGGGCGAGAAGACCTATTACCACTGGCTGGAGAACATCGAACCCTGGTGCATCAGCCGCCAGCTTTGGTGGGGGCACCAGATTCCGGTTTGGTATGGGCCGCTTGGTGAACGCTTTTGCGCTGCTTCAAGAGAAGAGGCGCTCAAGTGGTTTGGAACTCGATATAGCCGACCTGCCGAAGAAAAGCACAAACCCGAGGCAATCGTCGATTGGTTTGAGAACACCACTTACATTCAACGAGACACGCCTGAGCTTCAAACCGTCGACTATGTGCTCGAACCAAGTGCATATAGCGCAAACGTAGTCGCCATTTACCGCGATCCCGACGTCCTCGACACCTGGTTCTCCTCCGGCCTCTGGCCGATCGGCACGCTCGGCTGGCCGGAGCCCACGCCGGAGTTGCAGAAATACTTCCCCACCTCGGTCCTCGTGACCGGGCAGGACATCCTGTTCTTCTGGGTCGCCCGGATGATGATGATGCAGCTGGCCGTGGTGGGCGACATCCCCTTCCACACCGTCTATCTGCACGGCCTGGTCCGCGACGCCAAGGGCAAGAAGATGTCGAAGTCGCTTGGCAACGTCATCGACCCGTTGGAGATCATCGACGAATACGGCGCCGACGCGCTGCGCTTTGCCAATGCCGCGATGGCCAGCCTTGGCGGCGTGCTGAAGCTGGATACCCAGCGCATCGCAGGCTACCGGAACTTCGGGACCAAGCTCTGGAACGCCTGCCGCTTTGCCGAGATGAACGGGGTTTGGGAGGGTCACGCGACCGGCCCCGCACCCTCGCCGAAAGCCACCGCGAACAAGTGGATCATCGGTGAAACCGCCCGCACCTTGGCCGAGGTCAACGAGGCCTTGGAGGCCTTCCGCTTCGACACCGCCGCCGACGCGCTGTACAAATTCGTCTGGGGCAAGGTCTGCGACTGGTACGTGGAATTCGCCAAACCCCTGTTCGACGGCCCCGACGCCGCCGAAACGCGCGCGACGATGGCCTGGGTCCTCGACCAGTCGATGATCCTGCTGCACCCCTTCATGCCCTTCATCACCGAAGAGCTGTGGGGAACCACGGGCAAGCGCGAAAAGCTGCTGGTCCACACCGACTGGCCCACCCTGCCCGCGACCCTGATCGACCGCGACGCCGCGCAAGAGATGGAGTTTGTCACCACCCTGATCGACGACATCCGCTCCGCCCGTGCCCAAGTCCACGTCCCTGTGGGCCTCAAGGCCGACCTCGTGGCGACCTCCCTCACCGACGCCGCCCGCCAGGCCTTCCAGCGCAACGAGACCCTCATCAAGCGGCTGGCGCGGATTGACACGCTGACCGAAGGCCCCGCGCCCAAAGGCAGTATCGCGGTGGCCGCCGAGGGCGCGGCCTTTGCCATCCCGCTCCAAGGCCTGATCGACATTGCCGAGGAGAAGTCGCGGCTGCAAAAGACCCTCGACAAGCTGGCAAAGGAAATCGGCGGCCTCAAGGGCCGGCTCGACAACCCCAACTTCGCCAAATCCGCGCCCGAAGATGTGGTGATGGAAGCCCAGTCCAACCTTGAGGCGCGGCTTGAAGAGGCGGACAAGATCAAGGCAGCCCTTGCCCGCCTGTCTGACCTCGGCTGATTTCTTCTGTTTCCAAATATCCTCGGGGGGTGAGGCGCGGCTTGCGCCGAGGGGGGTCCGAGGACCCCCCTGCCTTACGGCAGGACCGGGGCCTCGACCACCGGCGGGGTGCCGGTCAGGCTGTCCAGAAACGCCACCACTGCAGCGATGTCTTCGGGGGCAAGGGGGCTGCCAAGCTGATTCTCGGCCATGATCCCCACCGCAACCGACAGATCCCCGACCTTGCCAGAGTGAAAGTAGGGCCCGGTCACGGCGCTGTTGCGCAAGGGTGCGGTGCGGAAGATGAACTCCTCTGCCGAGGTTTCGGCGACCGCGAACTGCGCCGCCTCATCGCTTGAAAGCACATCGGCGGCGGGTTTTTCCACCAGCCCAAGGGGATAGTACCCCGCCCCGCCCAGATTGGGGCCGTAATGGCAAAACGAACAGCCCTGATCCATAAAGACCTGCAAGCCGGCTTTCTGCACGTCCGTCAGTGCCGCATCATCACCGCCCAGCCAGGCATCGAACGGCCCGGGGGTCAGAAGGGTGGCGCTGAACACCTCCAGCGCCCTGGTCGCGTTGTCATAGGTGACCGCGTCCGCCTCGCCAGGGAAAGCCGCGGTGAACATCGCGGTGTACCCCGGACTTGCGGCCAGCACGGCAACGATGGCCTCGGGGGCGTTCAAAAGCGAAAGGCCGTGCTTTATCGGCCCGTCCACCTGTGCTTCAAGATCGACGTCGCGACCGTCCCAGAAGTGTGACTCGTTCAGCACCGCATTCAGGATGGTCGATGTGTTGCGCAGACCAGCTTGCCCGTCCGGCCCGATCGCGGTGGCAAGCCCGTCGTCGCCGCCATCCGCCAGACTGTGACACCCGTTGCAGGACGCCTGCCCCGAACCGGAAAGCCGAGTGTCGAAATAAAGCGCATGGCCAAGCGCGACCTTCTCTTCCGTCGCGGGGTTCCCTTCGATTTCAGGCACCATGGTGGGGAGGGGGCCGAAATACTCGACTGCCATGTCGCGCAGCGGGTCGGCGGCAAGCGGCGCTGCCCATATCGACGCCGCGATGATCAGGAAAGGGGGGCGCATGGAACCTCTGCCTCTATTGGGAACTAATGCTGGCCAGTCTTGCCGAAACTTGGGGAAGCCGCCGTGATTCAGATCAAGTTTCGTCCGCTGGTGGCGTTTGCCGCTGGCTTGCGCCCCGCTTGCGCGCGGCCAGGGTGCGTGGCAGGTTCGGACGATGCACCGTTTTCTGACCGCCCATGCTGCCAGCCTGCCCTCGACCGTCCCCTTTACCGGGCCCGAGACGCTGGAGCGGCAAAGCGGCACGGCCTTCCGCGCAAGACTTGGGGCGAACGAGACGGTTTTCGGCCCGTCACCCAAGGCGGTTCAGGCAATGCAGGCGGCGGCATCCGGGGCATGGATGTACGGCGATCCAGAGAACCACGACCTCAAGGCGGCCCTGGCCCGCCATCACGGCACGACACCAGCCCATATCGCCGTCGGACCGGGCATCGACGGCCTTCTGGGGCAGATCTGCCGGCTGACCCTGGACCACGGCACGCCGGTCGTCACCTCGCTTGGCGCTTACCCGACCTTCAATTTCCACGTCACCGGCTACGGCGGCGCGCTGACGCGGGTGCCCTACCGGGGCAATCATGAAGACCCGCAAGCTTTGCTAGACGCCGCCAGAAGAACCGGAGCGCGGCTTTTGTATCTGGCCAACCCAGACAACCCGATGGGCAGCCATCATCCCGCTGCGGTGATCGAGGCGATGGTCCGCGATCTGCCCGAGACAACGCTGATGATCCTGGACGAGGCCTATGCCGATCTGGCCCCGCCCAATTCGGTTGCCAGGCTTGCACCGGACCATCCCCAGGTCATCCGGTTGCGGACCTTTTCCAAGGGCTATGGCCTTGCAGGCGCGCGGGTCGGCTATGCGATTGCGCACCCCGATCTGGTGCTGGCCTTCGACAAGGTCCGCGACCATTTCGGCATGAGCCGCATTGCCCAAGCCGGGGCGCTTGCGGCGCTGGCCGATCAGGATTGGCTGGCGTCGGTGCAAAGGCGCATGGTGAGGGCAAGGGCCAAGTTGGGCGAGATTGCGCTGAAGAACGATCTCGTCCCCCTGCCCTCGGCGACGAACTTCGTCGCAATCGACTGCTGCCGCGATGGGGCTTTCGCCCGCAAGCTGCTGGAAGGGTTGGCAGCCCAAGGCATCTTCATCCGGATGCCGGGGGTGGCCCCCTTGGACCGCTGCATCCGGATCAGTCTGGGCGACGATGCCGCCCTTGACCTGGTGGCCGAGGCGCTGCCGCAGGTTCTGGCGGGCTTGCGCTGATCACGCGCTGGTCATTCGGCAACCAGTCCTGGTCTGGCTGGACCAACTGCTGGCGCGGTCACGGCGACGGTTGCGGGCAGCGACGCTTCGGCGGGGCCAAGCGGGCGGGGCGGGGCGGCAACCGCCGGCTCGGGCAAAAGGCGGGCGGCCTGCGGTGCGGGGTCAGCCAACTCTGCCATGGTCGGCAGCGGACGGCGGAACACCAGCATGTTGTGGACCGTCGTCTTGGTGCCGGTGAAACCCGCCCGCTCATCACAGGGCAAGGCATCGGAGCGGACGTAATCCCAACCCTCGGCCCCGAAGTCGTTCATGAGCATGGTCAGGGCCAGCGCAAAGCGGTCTTCGGTCGTCTTGACCCCCCGCGCCCGTTCCCCCCGGCGCGGGGCGGGCACCACCTTGAATTCATAGCGCTGCATCACCGTCCTCTTGCACATCCGAACCACAGACTAGCGGAATTCGGCGGTCAAGGCCAAGGGCAGAAAGCCTGCCCGGACGGGAGGGGCGGCACCGGCACCAGGCTTAGGCCGGGGGGTCAATCACGGCGAGTTGGGTGAGCAATTCATCGCGCAACCAGGTGGCCTTGGCGTGGTTGTAGGGCATATGGTCGGGATCAAAAACCGTCAGCGCCGCCGTCACATGATCCAGCGCCGCGCGCAGATGCGGGAGGGGATCGGTACAACTGTCATGCGCAGCGCGGACCCGTTCCAGCCGGGCCATATTGTCATTCGTCATGGCCCAGTCCACCGGATGATCCGCGCGGGTGTACACCTCCAGCGCCGCGCGATATTCCGCCACCGCCTGCCCCAGCAGCACCGCCCCCGCCGCCCCCTCGGTGCGGATGGCCTGGTTTTTCAGGGCAACGGCGAGGTTCTGTGTCGTCATGGCCCAGCGCACTGGATACTCCGCGCGGGTGTAGACCTCCAGCGCGGCGCGATATTCCGCCACCGCCTGCCCCAGCAGCGCCGCCCCCGCCGCCCCCTCGGTGCGGATGCCCTGTGTTTGCAGAGCACCAGCGAGGTTCTGAGTCGTCCCGGCCCAGCCCACCGGATGCTCCGCGCGGGTGTAGACCTCTAGCGCCGCGCGATTTTCCGCCACCGCCTGCCCCAGCAGCGCCTCCCCCGCAGCGCCCACGATGCGGCTGCCCTGGAGTTGCAGAGCACTGGCGAGGTTCTGTGTCGTCATGGCCCAGTCCACCGGATACTCCGCGCGGGTGCGCACCGTTAGCGCGTCACGATAGGCCGCCACCGCCTGCCCCAGCAGCGCCGCCCCCGCAGAGCCTTCGGTCCGGATTCCCTGTTCTTGCAGGGCAGTGGCGAGGTTCTGCGTCGTCATGGCCCAGTCCACCGGATGCTCCGCGCGGGTATAAACCTCCAGCGCCGCGTGGTATTCCACCACCGCCTGCCCCAGCAGCGCCCCCCCCCGCCGCCCCCTCGGTGCGGCGGCCCTGGAGTTGCAGAGTATTGGCGAGGTTCTGCATCGTCATGGCCCAGTCCGCCGGATGCTCCGCGCGGTTGTAGACCTCCAGCGCCGCGCGGAAGGCCGCCACCGCCTGCCCCAGCAGCGCCAACCCCGCCGCGCCCTCGGTGCGGCTGCCCTGTTCTTGCAGTGCAATGGCGAGGCTGTTGTGCAGGCTGGCCCACAGCACGAGGTCGGTGGCTTTCGGCAGACCCGCCAGCGCGTCGCGGGTCATGCGGGCCGACAACGCCAGACCGGGGCCGCCATAGCGCCGGCCATGGTAGAAAAGCTGCTGCATGTAGGCATCCCGCCGCCGCGCCGGTTCCAGCGGATCAATCCCCGCGAAACTGTCTGCGGCGGCGGAGAGGAGGCGATAGGCCTGTTCGACCTGACCGCGCAGCAGGGCGTTGGCGGCGCGGGCCTCGGCGGTTTTGGCGGCGATGTCGGTTTCCACCTCGTGCACGCGGCTAAGCAGCGCCTCGACCTCGTCGAAATCGAGCCGCTCTGCCGCATCTTGCGCCGCCGCCTTGAGGTTGCCGAGCCCCGCGATGCGTTCGTCCAGCGCGTCGATCTGGGTACGGTAGCTGCGGTATTCCTCGGCCTTTTTGGTCAGAAAGCTGCGCAGAGCGGGGTCGGGCAGGGTGTAAGCGTCAGGCAGTTCGAACTGGGTGGCCAGCGCAATCAGATAGGCGCGGGTCAACTGATCAAGGTTATCCAGCGCGTTCTGCAGCGTGCCGCGTTCCTGGCGCAGGGTCTGCAATTCATCCGTCACCTCTGCCGCGCCCGGTTGGGTGACGCCGAGGAGGGCATCGATATCCCCCTGCGGGATGTCCAGCGCACGGGCGATCTTCTGCAAGGTCAGCGCGGTGATGTTGGGCAGCTTGCCGTTTTCCAGCTGCGAGATATAGCCCTTGCGGTCGGCATTGCTAAGAGCGGCGGCGGCAAGTGCCTCTTGCGACAGGCCTTTTTCGGTCCGCCGCGCGCGCACCAGTTTACCGAAATCGGCGAGCGAGAGTTCTGCCATAACTTTCCGTAACCCTTTGGAAACCAGGATGTAACGAGCCCACGGGGCCAATTCGGCACAAGGATAGCACGGGGCAAGCCCGGATCAATCCTTCAACCAAAGGTGCCAAAATGAAAAAGGTCGGATACTACGCGCAAAAAGCCTTCTGTTCCAAAATGATCCATGCGGGCATCGCGCTCGCCTACGGAGCGGCATATTTCGGGGTCGACAAAGAGGCGGTGCAGATGGCCGTCACCGGCCTTTACGCCGCCCTCGTTCTGGCGCGGCACTAGGTGCGGTCACTCCGCCGGGTGCTTGGCCTGACGCTCGGCTTCCAGCCGGGCGTCGAGGCGTTTTTCGGCGAATTTCAGCCAGATCACGCTCAGGCCCGCAACGCCGAGCAAGACAAGCGGGACCAGAAACTCATACATCGTCATGGCGCGGCCTTTCTCATCAGACCCAAGACATACAGGGAAATGGCATGAAAAACCAGTCCCGCAAGGCCCCACCACAGCGTGACCCCCGAGAATTTGGTGATGTCTTCGGTCAACGGCTTGAGGACGGCAAAACCGACCAGTCCGATACCGATGGCATTCCAGAACGCCGCGACCAGTTTCAGCCGCTCGTTCCAGCTGAGAATTGTGTCCGGAATATCCCGCACCTAAAGCCCGAGCTTGGCCGCCACCAGCGCGTTCACGGTGGCCGGATTGGCCTTGCCGCCGGTGGCCTTGATCACCTGGCCCACGAACCAGCCCGCGAGTTTCGGGTTGGCGCGGGCTTTTTCGACCTGATCGGGGTTGGCGGCGATGATTGCGTCCACTGCCGCCTCGATCGCGCCGGTATCGGTGACCTGCTGCATGCCGTGTTTGGCGGCCTGTTCAGCGGGGTCGCCGCCTTCGGTCCAGAGGATCTCAAACAGGTCCTTGGCCATCTTGCCGCTGAGTTGACCACTGGCCAGAAGGTCAAGGACGCCGCCGAGTTGCGCGGTTGAGACCGGGCTTTCGGCGATGGCGAGGCCTTCCTTGTTCAACCGCCCGAACAGCTCGTTGATCACCCAGTTCGCGGCCTGCTTGCCGTCGCGACCCTGGGCCACGCCCTCGAAGAACCCGGCGGATTCAAGGTCGGCGGTCAACACGTTGGCATCATAATCGGTCAGGCCGAAATCGGCCATGAAGCGCGCCTTCTTGGCGTCGGGAAGTTCGGGCATGGTGGCGCGGATACCGTCGACCCAGGCCTGTTCGATCACCAAGGGCAGAAGGTCCGGGTCGGGGAAATAGCGGTAATCATGCGCCTCCTCCTTGGACCGCATGCTGCGCGTTTCACCCTTGTCGGGGTCGTAAAGCCGGGTTTCCTGCACCACCGCACCGCCATCCTCCAGAATGGCGATCTGGCGGCGGGCCTCATAGTCAATCGCCTGGGTCATGAACCGCATGGAGTTCATGTTCTTGATCTCACACCGCGTGCCGAGGTGGGAAAAATCCTGGGTGGCCTGGTATTTCTCATACTGGCCGGGGCGGCAGACGCTGACGTTGACATCGGCGCGCAGATTTCCGTTCTGCATGTTGCCATCGCAGGTGCCAAGATAGCGCAAGATCTGGCGCAGTTTCGTCACGTAGGCCGCCGCTTCTTCGGGGCCGCGAATGTCGGGGCGGCTGACAATCTCCATCAGGGCGACGCCGGTGCGGTTGAAATCGACAAAGGACAGCGCGGGATCCATGTCATGGATCGACTTGCCCGCGTCCTGTTCCAGATGGATGCGCTCAATCCGGACCAGCCGGGCGACACCGGGGGAAAGCTCCACCAGCACCTCACCCTCACCCACGATGGGGTGGTAAAGCTGGCTGATCTGATAGCCCTGCGGCAGGTCGGGGTAGAAATAGTTCTTGCGGTCAAAAGCCGAGGTCAGGTTGATCGCGGCCTTCAACCCCAGCCCGGTGCGCACCGCCTGTTCGACGCAGAATTCGTTGATCACCGGCAGCATCCCCGGCATCGCGGCATCAACGAAGGCGACGTTGGAATTGGGTTCGGCGCCAAAGCTGGTCGAGGCGCCCGAGAACAGCTTGGCGTTCGATGCTACCTGGGCGTGGATCTCCATGCCGATCACCAGTTCCCAGTCGTGCTTGGCCCCGGCGATCACCTTGGGCTGCGGCGCAATATGGGTCAGGTCCAGCATGATGCCTCCAAATCGGGTTTCGGCCCGGTTTAGGCCGGGGGCGGCGCTGGGGCAAGGGGGTCAAAGACTGCGCGGCACCCGGGTTCCCAAACCCTCACCCTTGCGCCCGATCCGGGCCCCGTTCTTCAGCGCCGGGCCAAACACCTCACCCATCGCAAAGGCCAGGCTGTCGGCCCCATCGTCCCAGCGGTCGATGTGGATTTCCCGCAGGTGGTTCCACAAAAGGTCGGAAAGGGCCGCCCGAACCTTGGTCAACGGATAGGCAGCGGCAGCCCCAGCACGCCGATAGTCCCGCATCAGACAGGTCAAGAGCTGGGCCGCGACATTGGCCCGGTGCTGACACCCGGTCGCAAGGACAAAATCGGACAGCCCGCGCAGAAACAATTCCAGATCGACAGTCGGCAGCATGTCGCCCAATTCCTGGCGCGCGGTCATGTGATAGACCGCATAGGCCGCTTGGCCGGTGACCTGCCGGGTCAGACGTGCAGCCCGGCACGCCGCCTTTTCAAACGCCGCCAGCGAGCCGAACCAGTCGGGCAGCAGGTGAACGGCGTGCGCAGCATGGGGGGCGGCATCGTTCGGGGCAAGATCGCACCAATCCTCATACCAGTCGCGGCAAAGTGCTGCCCCATCCTCGATGCCGCGCACCAGAAGATACCGGGTCTCGGCCAGAAGCGGCGACATTTCGGCAATCGGGTCAAAGGTGTCCAGAATGTCTTCCGCAGCGGCGAAATGGGCGGCACTTTCCGCCCAGGCGGTCCGGGTCGTGCCGGCAATCGCCCGCTTGGCAAGACCGATCTCGATCTGGGTCTGCGCCACCAGATGCGCCGCTGCGTGATCTTCGGGGTTCATTTCAAGCACCGCCTGAAAGCGCACCAGCTCGGCCATCGCGGCGGCATGGTCGTCGCGCAGCAGGGCATCGGTGCAGCGGGTGCGGATACCAAGGCTGATCAGGGGGGCGACGCGCTGCCCGCCCGAGGCCATGGTGCCGTCCTGATCGGCAAAGCGCAGCGCATCCAGCACATCCCCCCATTGACCAGCCGCCGTCATGGCCGCGTGATCTTCGCGGATGCACTGCCATTCGGTCATTTCCGGGCCAAGCTGCAGCACAGGAACGTCCAGCCGGCCCAGCACCTCTTCGACGCTGAGACCTTCGACCTCATAGGAGGGGTCGCGGCTGATCGGGCGCAGGGATACGGCAGTTTCTTGCCGATGCCGACCGCTGCGGGTTTTCACATGCAGGAGAGACGGGGTAATCAACATCAAAGACGACCTTTGGTTTGGGCACCCACAACCAAAGCGAGCGTCGTCGCAGATCAGGGCGGAAAAATGGTAATGTGGTGGAGTTCAAGTGTCACGTACCTTCGGCTGCAACAGATTTGTTTAGGTTTGGCGATGGTTTCCGTGGCCGCCTGTGCCCAGAAACCCTCGGCCGATGCGACCCCGGCAGAGCCGCCGCCGATGCGCTGGGACCACCACCCCGAGGCGCTTGAATGGACCGAGACCACCCTGGTCGCGATATCCACCAAGGATCAGCAACTGTCCGAGCAGGTCCCCGCCGATATCGACACCTGGTGCCCGGCCTATGCCGAAGCCCCGATCGAGGAACGCCGCGCCTTCTGGGCCGGGCTGATTTCCACGGTAGCCAAGTATGAAAGCACCTGGAACCCTGCCGCCTCGGGTGGCGGCGGACGCTGGATCGGGCTGATGCAGATCTCGCCCCGCTCGGCCGACTGGTTTGGCTGCGAGGCTACCTCGGTTGGTGCGCTGAAAGACGGCAAGGCCAATCTGGCCTGCGCGGTCGAGATCATGTCGGTGCAGGTCGCCAAGGACAATCTGGTGGCGGGCGAAGGCAAGCATGGCGTCGGCCGCGACTGGGCCCCGCTGCGCAGCGACGAAAAACGCGCCGAAATGGCCGCCTGGACCAGCGAACAGCCCTATTGCCAAAAGGCCGAGACGGCGTTGCTGGGGCCACGCAAGCGCGCGGTGCCGCCGTCTGACGTGCTGGCAGCCGCCAGCGCTCTTTAGGGCCATAGGCTTCGCGGGCCGGTTCGACGCGGCTAGCCGGCGGCGTCAATCCTGACGATCATCTCACGCAAATCGCCGCTTAAATCCGGGACGCCCAGGATGCGGCCAAACTCGGCCTTCGCAAGCTTGCGATGGGCGTCGTCATAGCGTGCCCAGGTTTCAAACGCGGTTGATACCCGCGCCGCTGTCTGCGGGTTGACCGGGTCAAGCTTGATCAGCCAATCGGCCAGAAACCGGTAGCCTGCCCCCGAAAAATGGTGAAACCCCGCGTGATTGGCCGAAAGGCCGCCAAACACCGCGCGAAAGCGGTTGGGGTTTTTCCAGTCAAACGCCGGATGCCGGGTCAGATCCGCCGCCAGCGGCGCCGCCCTTGCTGGCTCGGCATGGACGATCTGCAGCATGAACCATTTGTCCAGCACATGACGGTCGTCCTGCCAGTGGTCATGAAAAGCCTGCAGTGCCGCGTCCCCCTGACCGATGTCGAGCAAGGCGGTCAGCGCCCCGATCGTTTCGGTCATGCTGCGCGACGCGGCGTAGGCCGCTTGCGCCAGACTGCCGCCATCGCGCCGGGCCAAAAGCTGCAATGCCGCCAGCCGCAACGCCCGACGCCCGGCCTGTTCGGCCCCGGGAGAATACGCCCCCCCATCGTCAAGAGCGTGATAAAGCCGCCCAAGGTCGTCACCCAGCCGGTCGGCCAGGGCCGAGGTCATCTGGCGGCGGGCAAGATGGATCTGGTCGGGGTCGGGCACCCGCCCGGAAGCATGCAGGGTCTGGGCAATGTCATCCTCACCCGGCAAACGCAGGCAAAGCGCCCGGAACGCCGGGTCAAGCCCGTGGTCAAGGATGATCGCCGCCACCCCGTCAAGCCAATCTTGCCGGACCGGACCGCCCGTATCTGCCATGTCGGCCAGCACATCCTTTGCCAAAGTGCGGCCCGCCTCCCATCGGTTGAACGGGTCGGTGTCATGCGCCAGAAGAAAAGCGTGTTCGGCGGCGGACTGCTTTCGATCCAGGATCACCGGGGCGGAAAAGCCACGCAGGATCGACGGAACCGGCCGCGCCGCCAGCCCTTCGAAGCGAAAGCTTTGCACGGCCTTTGTCATTTCCAGCACCTGGGTCGGCACCACTTCGTGGCCGTTCGGGTTCAAAAGGCCGATCCTGATCGGGATCACCTTGGGATGCTTGACCGTCTGGCCAGGCGTAGGCGGCGTCGCTTGGGTGAACGTCAGGGTATAGACGCCTTCGATCCAGGTTTCAGCCACGGTCAGCCGAGGGGTCCCGGCCTCAGAGTACCACAACTTGAACTGCGACAGATCGCGCCCGGTGGCGTCTTGAAACACCGCCAGCCAATCCTCGATCGTGGCGGCGTGACCGTCGTGACGGTCAAAGTAAAGGTCAAGCGCGCGCTCGTAGGCGTCATCCCCCACCAGCGTCTTCAGCATCCCGATCAGTTCCGAGCCTTTTTCATAGACCGTCGCCGTATAGAAATTGTTGATCTCGACAAAGCTTTCGGGACGGACCGGATGGGCCAGGGGGCCGGCATCCTCCCGGAACTGGCGGGCGCGCAGGGCCAGAACCTCTTCGATCCGGCGCACCGGGGCTGACCGCATGTCGGCGCTGAACTGGTGGTCGCGAAAGACGGTCAGCCCCTCCTTGAGGCACAGTTGAAACCAGTCGCGGCAGGTGATGCGGTTGCCGGTCCAGTTATGGAAATATTCATGCGCGATGATCGACTCGATCCGGGCATAGTCGTCATCGGTCGCGGTGTCAGGGCTGGCCAGAACATAGCGGGCGTTGAAGATGTTGAGGCCCTTGTTCTCCATCGCGCCCATGTTGAAGTCATCGACCGCGACGATGTTGAACACGTCCAGATCGTATTCGCGGCCGTAAACCCGTTCATCCCAAGCCATCGACCGGATCAGGCTGTCCATCGCATAGGCGCAGCGGTCCTCATCCCCCTGGCGTACCCAGATGTTCAGCGCGACTTCCCGCCCCGAGGCGGTGGTGAAGCGGTCGCGATGCGCCACCAGATCCCCCGCGACCAGCGCGAAAAGATAGGCCGGCTTCGGCCAGGGATCGTCCCATTCGGCCCAGCCGGGGCCTTGCGCCACCGGGTTGCCGTTGGACAACAGGACTGGCAGATCGCCCTCGACCCGCACGCGAAACCGCGCCATCACATCGGGCCGATCCGGGAAGAAGGTGATCTTGCGAAACCCCTCGGCCTCGCATTGGGTGCAGTAAATGCCCCGCGACATGTATAGCCCCTCTAGCGCGGTGTTGGCCTCGGGGGCAATCTCGACCTCGGTTTCCAGCACGAAAGGGCCTGCGGGCACGGCTTTTGCGGCCAGGGTCAGGCCAAGCGGGTCCACCGCCGGCTGGATCAGACCCCCGTCGATCAGGCAGGACAACAGCCGTACCCCCTCGCCGTTGAGCCGCAAGGGATGGCGGCCCGGACGCGCCGGGTTGGGACGAAACTGCAACCGGGCAAGGACGCGGGTCGCAAGGGGGGCCAGCCGAAACGTCAGCTCTACCTGGTCCAGAAGATGGGTATAGGGCTGATAGTCGGCAAGTTTGACGACGACGCTGGCTGTGGACATGAAAGACCCCTTGTTTGACCCCAAGCTAACCTCTGCAGTCGCCGGTGCAAGGGACCATGCCGCTGCGAATTCAGGCTTTACGAATACGCTGGACAGGCTATTTCTATGTTCCATGAATGTTCTTGTTTGGCTCAAGCGCGATCTGCGGCTTCATGACCATCCTGCCCTGACGCTGGCCGCCGGGATCGGGACGGTGCTGCCGGTCTATATCGTCGAGCCGGGGTTATGGTCGGGGCCAGATGCCTCGGCCCGGCAATGGGAATTTGTCGCCGAAAGCCTGATCGACCTGCGAGAGGACCTGGCGCGTGTGCAGGTGCCGCTGGTGGTGCGGCTTGGCGGGGCGGTCGAGGTGCTGCAGCGCCTGTGCCGCCAGCATCGGATAACCAGGATCGTCAGCCATGAGGAGACGGGGAACCTCTGGACCTATGCGCGGGACCGGCAGGTGGCGGCTTGGGCCCGGGCCAATGGCATCGACTGGACCGAAGTGCCGCAGTCTGGCGTGGTGCGGCGACTGGCCAGCCGCAACGGCTGGGCGGCGACGCGCGACGCCGTCATGGCGGGGCCGGTGCTGCCGCCCCCGGCCTTGCGCGGTGTGACCGGGGTCGAGCCCGGCCCGATCCCCAGCGCGCGGGCGCTGAAACTGGCTGACGACCCCTGCCCCCACCGGCAGCGCGGCGGGCGGGTGCAAGGGCTTGAGCTGTTGGACAGCTTTCTGATCCGTCGGGGCGAACCCTACCGCGCGGCCATGGCCTCGCCCCTCGCGGGTGAGAGGGCCTGCTCGCGCCTGTCGCCGCATCTGGCCTTGGGCACCTTGTCGCTGCGCGAGGTGGTGCAGGCCACCGCCGCCCGGCAGGCCGAACGCCCCGGCGGGCGCTGGGGCGGGGCTTTGCGCAGCTTTCAGTCGCGGCTGGCCTGGCGCGATCACTTTATGCAAAAGCTTGAGGATCAGCCCACAATCGAGATCCGCGATCTGCATCCCACCGCTGTCTTGCGACCGCGCGGCAGCGATGCAACCCGCCTTGCAGCCTGGGAGGCGGGCGAAACCGGCCTGCCGTTTCTGGATGCCTGCCAGAGGTATCTGAGGGCGACTGGCTGGCTCAATTTCCGGATGCGGGCGATGGTCATCTCGGTCGCGTCGTATCACTTGTGGCTGGATTGGCGACTGAGCGGGGGACATCTGGCGCGGATGTTCACCGATTACGAACCCGGGATCCACTGGCCGCAGGTGCAGATGCAGTCAGGCACGACGGGCATCAACATTCCGCGCATCTACAATCCAGTGAAGCAAGGCCATGATCAGGACCCAGCCGGGGCGTTCATCCGCGCCTGGGTGCCGGACCTTGCCCCGGTCCCTGACGCCTTTTTGCACGAGCCGTGGAAGTGGCCCGAAGCGCGGCGCGTGCTTGGTTCTCGCTACCCTGAACCGATCGTCGACGTGACGACCGCGGCCCGCGACGCGCGCGACGCGATCTGGGGCGCAAGGAAGCTGCCCGGTTTCGATGCGACCGCCGCCGGGATCGTCGCGCGGCATGCCAGTCGCGCCGACCCACGTTTCGTCAACGACCGGTCGCCCCGCAACCGCGCGCCTTCAGCACAACTGACGCTGGATCTTTGACATGCCAAAGGGCGTTCGGAAATCGGACCTGCCGCAGAAAGTCTGCCAGACCTGCGGCAAGCCATTCACCTGGCGCAAGAAGTGGGAAAAGGTCTGGGCAGAGGTCAGGTATTGTTCAGACCGGTGCCGCAGCGGTCCTAAGTCGATTTCCGAACGGAAATCGTGACGGAATTCTTCTGCAGAATTCCGGCACCCAGCCTCGCTGTCAGTCTGCGCCGACGAACTGCGCGAGCTTGCCAAGCGTTTGCAGGCCGAGCGTTGCCGCGCCAAATCCCTTGGCTGCCGTGAACTCTGTCATGGTCGTGAAGACCATGCCCAGCGTCACGGTCGTGACCCCGTCCGCTTCGGCAAAGCTCGCCCAGGCGTCCGCGTGCTTTGGCCCGTTCTCGCCCCATAGCAACGCATAGTCGAGCCGTGCCTGCGGGATCATCGCTGCGTAGCGGTGATGGTTGGGAAAAACGGTGCCATCCGGTCCGATCATGTCAAAGACCCAATCGCCCTCGGCGCGAAGATCGATCCGGGCGGTCCGGCAGGAAAATCCGTCCGGCCCCCACCATATCGGCAAGGTCTCGGGGTTGACCCAGGCCCCCCAGACCACCGCCACCGGGGCCTTGATCTTGCGGGTCAGGATCATCGTGCGCGCAGCGACGTCGGCCAGGTTCTGCAAGCCTGCGCCAAAGCCTTGCTGATACCCGGCCTCCATATCCTCGGCGAGGGAGGAAAGCTGCACCGTCACGGTGATCCGGCTGCCCGCCGCAGACTCTGCGAAACGGGCCGTGACCAACGCGGCCGACGAGGTGACCCCTTGCGACGACACGACTTCATAGTTCACGCTGACCTGATCGGTCTGCACCTCCAGCCAGCCCGCCTCCACCCGCACGTCCGGTGTGCCCTTTGCCTTGCAAAGCGACACCTCGCGCCCGCCGATGCGGCTGTCTGCCTCCAGAAACTCCACCGTCACGCCGGGCGCGGGTGGGGACCAGACCGCCCGTGCCGCAGGCGCTATCCAGGCCTGCCACAGGGTGCTGACCGGGACTGCGACCTCACGATCAAATTCTAGCAGGGAAAAGTGACCGGCAGTCATTTCATCACCCCTTGGGCATAGGCCTCCAACTGGGTCACAACGGTGCCCCAGCCATCGTAAAAGCCCATATCCTTGTGCGACTTGGCACTGTCGGCGGTCCGGTGCCGGGCGATGGCGGTATATTTCGTGCGCCCGCCGCCAATGTCTTCGAAGGTCAGGATTGCGGTCATGAACGGGTCAGGCGCGGGCTTCCAGCCTTCGGTATAGGCATCGGTAAAGACAAGCTTTTCGTTCGACACCACCTCTAGATAGACGCCGTGGTTGTGCATTTCTGTGCCATCGACTTCGAAGGTGGTGTTGAATTTTCCGCCGACCCTGACGTCAAGTTCACAGGCCGTCACCCGGTTCGGCTTTGGCACGAACCAGTGACTCAGATGTTCAGGCGTGGTCCAGCAGGTGTACAGGATATCACGCGGGACGTTGATCTCGCGTTCCAGGACAAGGTCCAGCTCGGGGTCAATTTCAAGGTGCATCTTTCCGGTCCTTCATCAGGGTCATTACATAATTGTCCAACCGGTCAAGCCGGGCGTCCCAAAGCTGGCGCTGATCTTCCAGCCAGCTTTGCACCGGGGCCAAAGCCTCGGGTCGAAAGGCGCAGGATCGCACCCGCCCGTCCTTTTGACTGATGACAAGGCCAGCCCCTTCCAGCACCGACAGATGCCGCAGCACCGTGGGCAGGCGCAGGCCGGTCGGTCCAGCAAGCGCGGTCACCGACGCAGGCCCTAGGGCCAGCTGTGCCAGGATCCCGCGCCGCGTCGGATCGGACAGGGCATGGAAAAGATCATCAAGGCGGGAATCATGCTGAGCCATTTGACTAACCATACCAGACTGGCGCAGGCCCGCACCGAAAACTTAGTTAACTGGCAAACTGTTTCTGCGTGATCCGGGTCCTTGCTGGCCGTCGCCGGTTGCGCCTAGAATGGGGCGCAGGCAAAAGCGCGCGTTTCAGCGCCTGGGGGGATAACGATGACCGAGCGGACGCAACGCGCCCAACTGCAGGTGGCCAAGGTTTTGGCCCAGTTCATCGAGGACGAGGCCTTGCCGGGCACCGGGATCGCAGCGGCTGATTTCTGGCAGGGCTTTGCCAGCCTGGTGCAGGATTTCGCGCCGCAAAACCGCCAGCTTCTGGCCAAGCGCGCGACATTGCAGGACCAGATCGACAGCTGGCACATCGCGCGGCGCGGCGCGGCGCATGATCATGGGGCCTACAAGGCCTTCCTTGCCGAAATCGGCTATCTTTTGCCCGAAGGACCGGATTTCACCATCTCCACCAAAGGTGTCGACCCCGAGGTGGCAACGGTCCCCGGCCCGCAACTGGTGGTGCCGATCACCAACGCCCGCTATGCGCTGAACGCTGCCAATGCCCGTTGGGGCAGTCTTTACGACAGCCTTTATGGCACCGACGCGATGGGATCGGCACCCCCACCGGGCGGCTATGACCGGGGACGCGGCGCGCGCGTCGTGGCGCGGGCGCGGGTGTTTCTGGACGAGGCGTTCCCGATCGCCGGGGCCAGTCACGCCGATGTCCGCCGCTATCAGGTCCGCGATGGCGCGCTTTGGATCGATGATCTACCCTTGGCCAATCCGGCCAAATTCGTGGGCTATCGGGGCAACCCCAAGGCGCCGGATGCCGTCTTGCTGCGCAACAACGGTCTGCATGTCGAACTGGTTTTTGATCGCGCCCATCCGATCGGCAGTCGTGACCAGGCCCTTCTGGCCGATGTGCAATTGGAAAGTGCCGTGACCGCGATCATGGATTGCGAGGATTCCGTCGCTTGTGTCGATGCAGAGGACAAGGTCGGGGCTTACCGCAACTGGCTTGGCCTGATGCAGGGCACCCTGTCCGAGACCTTCGACAAGGGCGGACGCCAGGTCGAGCGGCAGCTTGCCCCGGATCGTGACTATCTTGATCTGGCCGGCACCTCTTTTGCGCTGAAAGGGCGCGCGCTGATGTGGGTGCGAAACGTCGGCCATCTGATGACCAATCCTGCGGTCCTGTTGCCCGACGGTGCAGAGGTGCCCGAAGGGCTGCTCGATGCCATGGTCACGGTGACGGTAGCGCTGCATGACCTGAAGAAGAAAGATGGCCTGCGCAACTCGACCACCGGGTCGGTCTATGTCGTGAAGCCCAAGATGCACGGCCCCGAGGAAGTGGCCTTTGCCGATGCCGTGATGGCGCGGGTGGAGGGGGTGCTGGGCCTGCCGCCCGCCACGGTAAAACTGGGGATCATGGATGAGGAACGGCGGACATCGGTCAACCTCAAGGAATGTATCCGGGCGGCGAAAACCCGCGTTGCCTTCATCAACACCGGTTTTCTTGACCGCACCGGGGACGAGATCCACACCAGCATGGAAGCGGGGCCGTTCAGCCGAAAGGACTTCATCAAGCGCAAGGGCTGGATCACCGCTTACGAGAATCTGAACGTCGACATTGGCCTTGAATGCGGGCTTTCGGGTCGGGCGCAGATCGGCAAGGGGATGTGGGCGATGCCCGACCTGATGGCCGCGATGCTGGACGAAAAGATCGCGCATCCCCGCGCCGGGGCGAATACCGCCTGGGTCCCCTCCCCCACCGCGGCGACCTTGCATGCGCTGCACTATCACCGCGTCGACGTGTTTGCGGTGCAGGCGCGGCTGGCCAAGGGCGGGCGGCGGGCGCATGTCGATGGCGTGCTGGAGATCCCTATGGCCAGCTACCGGCAATGGACAAGACCGCAGGCCCTGCGCGAGGTGGAAAACAACGCGCAAGGCATCTTGGGATATGTGGTGCGCTGGATCGATCAGGGGGTGGGCTGTTCCAAGGTGCCCGATGCCAACGACGTGGGATTGATGGAGGATCGGGCGACCTGCCGCATCTCGGCCCAGCATATTGCGAACTGGTTGCATCATGGCGTGGTGACGGCGGAAGAGGTGACCGAGGCCATGAAGAAGATGGCCGTCGTGGTGGACCGGCAGAACGCGGACGATCCCCTCTACCGCCCCATGGCCCCAAGCTATCAGGGCGCGGCCTTTCAAGCTGCTTGTGACCTTGTGTTCAAGGGGCGCGAGCAGCCTTCGGGCTATACCGAACCCTTGCTGCATGAATGGCGGTTGCGGGTGAAGGCAGGGTGAGATGCCATGGCAGCACCGCCTTGCACAACCGTGGCCCCAAAACGATTTCCGAACGGAAATCGTCACGGAACCTGATCAGGTTCCGGTTTCGACCGCCCCCACGTCCAGCGCAATGGCATGCACCCGCTGGTTCAGGTCGCCCAGCGCTTGATGGACGGCACGGTGGCGGGCGACGCGGGACATCGGCGCGAAGGACGCCGCTCGGATCAGGATGCGGAAATGGCTGTCGCCCGACCCGTCATCGCCCGAATGGCCTGCGTGCTGGTGGCTTTCGTTCACCACCTCCAGCCGGTCAGGCGCAAAGGCGGCGACCAGCCGCGCCTCGATTTCATCTTTCACAGTCATATTTCGGCTGCCCCCTTCAAACTTCCCCGAAAACCCCTAAACTTCGGTGCCCGAGTCGGAAAGGCCGAAGCATGACCAACCGCCCGCCCTTTGAATTTGATCTGCGCGTTTCAGCCGACAAGAAGCGCAAGAAATCCAGCCGCCGCGGGATGACCGGGGCGTTTGAAACTCTGGACAAGGGCTGCGACTACCCGGGTTGCGCCGAGAAAGGGGCGTTCCGCGCGCCGAAATCGCCCGATCTGCTGGATGAGTTTTTCTGGTTCTGCAAGGATCACATCCGCGAGTACAATCTGAAGTGGAACTTTTTCAACGGCACCACGGATGACGAATTCCAGAAGTTCCTCGACAAGGATCGGCTCTGGGGGCGAGAGACCAAGCCATTCTCTCGTCTTGGCGATGGCAACTCCTGGGCGCGGCTTGGGGTCAACGATCCGATGGCGGTGCTGGGCCCGAACGCGACGCTGAACCCCGGCAAGCCTGCCTCGACCGCGACCCGCAAACTGCCCCCGACCGAAAGAAAGGCGATCGAGATCCTCGACGCCCGCGACACCTGGACCAAGGCCGAGATCAGGAAGCAGTACAAGGTCCTGGTCAAGGACCTGCATCCCGACATGAATGGCGGCGACCGGAGGGACGAGGAACGGCTGCAAGAGGTGGTGTGGGCCTGGGACCAGCTCAAGGACAGCCGGTACTTTCGCGACTAGGACAGGCTGCGCCGCCCCCCTTCCCCTTGCACCCCCCTGCGTTATGTTCCAAGGATGACGACGCTGCGCAATCGGGCGCGGCGATCAGGAATGGGCTATGGCGATGCTGGATCAGGCGATGAAACCGACCGAAGAAATCTCGGTCCGTGATGTGTTCGGGATCGACACCGACATGCGCGTCAAGGGTTTTGCCGACCGCACCGACCGGGTGCCCGCCATCGACCCGACCTACAAGTTCGACCCAGATACCACGCTCGCGATCCTTGCCGGGTTTGCCTACAACCGTCGGGTGATGATCCAAGGCTATCACGGCACGGGCAAATCGACGCATATCGAACAGGTGGCAGCCCGGCTGAACTGGCCTTGCGTGCGGGTCAACCTTGACAGTCACATCAGCCGGATCGACCTGATCGGCAAGGACGCGATCAAGCTGCGCGACGGCAAGCAGGTGACGGAATTCCACGAAGGGATTCTGCCCTGGGCGTTGCGCAACGCCGTGGCCATCGTGTTCGACGAATACGATGCCGGTCGCCCGGATGTGATGTTCGTGATCCAGCGCGTGCTGGAGCATGACGGCAAGCTGACGCTTCTGGACCAGAACGAGATCATCACGCCGCATCCGTCGTTCCGGCTGTTCGCAACCTCGAACACCGTGGGTCTGGGCGATACCACCGGGCTTTATCACGGCACCCAGCAGATCAACCAGGCGCAGATGGACCGGTGGAGCCTTGTCGCGACGCTGAACTACCTTAGCCACGACGCCGAGACGGCCATCGTGCTGGCCAAGAACGCGCATTACAACACCGACAAGGGCCGCAAGACCATTTCGCAGATGGTGACCGTGGCGGACCTGACGCGGACCGCCTTCATGAACGGCGACCTCTCCACCGTGATGAGCCCCCGGACGGTCCTCAACTGGGCCCAAAACGCCGAGATCTTCCGCAACGTCGGCTACGCCTTCCGCCTCACCTTCCTGAACAAATGCGACGAGCTGGAGCGCCAGACGGTGGCCGAATTCTACCAGCGCTGTTTTGCCGAGGAACTGCCGGAGAGCGCGGCGAGCATGGCGATGAAGTGATGCGGCAGGGGCGGGCCAACAGGTAGGCCAATTTGCTGTCTGGCCGGGATTTCGATGGGTTCGGCAAAAATGGATGGTGTCGGCGCTGTGTGGGCTTGGGGCAGATCGACCATAAGCGGCGGCCACCGGTTAGCGTGACACGCCCTGTCCCGTGCTGAAGGGTTGGGATCGTTGGACCTGTCCGCGTGGCGCTGGTGCCTGGCCGCTGGATTTGGTGGTCCTAGCACAAATTTCGACTTCATTGCAGTGTCACCCGCCGCTAATTTGCCGAACATCTGCGACAATGGCCGTCGAAACTGATATTTGCGCCTGATCGGATTGAAAGAGGAGATTGTCATGCGAAAAGCCATGACAAAGGTGGCGCTTGGATTTGCGCTTGTTGTCTCGTCCCCGGCGCTGGCGGCAGACCCTCTGCGCGAACTTGTTCCCCTCCGAGACGTCTTCGGCACACCGGGCCAAAGCCCGGGCTGGGACGTAGCTGGCATCCGCTGTGCCGGTCTTATTTACGCGCAGGAAAGCTGGCGGCAGGACAATGGCGGGTCGGGGCCGTCAAAGAAACTTCTCGATGCTGCCGCCGATGGTCTTGAACTTTCCGTGTATCATCGCACGGGCTTGGGACAAAGTCTGACCACGGCCACCATTTCCGTCGAAGATGACTTTCACGTGGTCTACGCTCTGTACATGGACCGCTTCACTGCGAATGACAAACGTGGCCACCCCTGGAGCGGTGATTCACTGCTCAGGGGTGACCAGGGCTATTGCAAAGTGGCGCTGCAGTAGGCTTTAGGCCTTTGCGGCCATCGTCGCCTGCGCCCACCAAAGCACATCGTCCAGCATCGCCTTGGCCGAGGGCGCGATCACGCCTTCGATGTCGGCAAGGTTGCCCGAGCCGCCAAAGCCCGCGTGGACCTTGAAGAAATCGGACCCGCCGATGCGCACGTTGTTGCGGGTGGGGACCATCTGCAGTTCGACGCCGATGTTCTGCAGGTGACCCAGCGCGTTGGCGCCGCCCATCGAGCCATAGGCGATGGCGCCGAAGGGCTTCTTTGCCCATTCGACATAGGCCTGGTCCAGCGCGTTCTTGAGCGCGGCGGTAATGGAGCGGTTGTATTCGGCGACGACGAAGATGTAGCCGTCGAATTCACCGACCTTCTTCTGCCAGGCGACGGCGGCCGCGCTTTGCGACGGGGCCCAGGCGTTCGAGGCGACCTCATCAAAGAAGGGCAGGGGGTGGTCGCGCAGGTCCACCACTTCCACGGTCATGTCGCCGCGCGCCTCGGCCTCGGCCTTGATCCAGGCGGTGGGGATATCGGCAAAGCGCGTCGCGCGGGTGGACGATACGATGATGGCGATCTTGGGTTTCACGGTCATAGAGGGATCCTTTCGGGGATGGCTGCCATTGCCCTTAGGTGCACCCTGCCCCGCCCTGCGCCAATTCCCCGCACCCGCGCCAAGCCTGTGCGCCGCCGCACAGGCAGCTTGGCCGAACGGGACTCGTGTCGAACGGGGGCGCTTGCCGAAGCTTGGGCAACGGGTTTAACTGCCGCCATGAGCAAGCCCAGCGACAACCCCGCCGATCCCTTCAAGAAAGCTCTGGCCGAGGCCACCCGCACCATGGCGGATGACCCCGAGATGACCGTGACCTATTCGGTCGATCCGGCGGGAATGACCGCCGAAGGGATGCGCCTGCCACAGGTCAGCCGCCGGGTGACCCGCGACGAAGTGCTGTTGGCGCGCGGCACGGCTGATGCCTTTGCGCTGCGCCGCCGGTTCCATGATGCCGGGGTGGCGGCGCGTTATGCGCCCACCGGACAGCTGGCGCGCGACATCTTTGACGCGATGGAAAACGCCCGTTGCGAGGCGGTCGGTGCCCGCGCCATGCCCGGCACCGCCGGCAATATCGACGCCAAGATCGCGCATGAGGCCGAACGCAAGGCTTATGGCCAGGCGACCCAGGCCTCGGACGTGCCGCTGCCGGTGGCGGCCGGCTATCTGGTGCGGCAAATGGCCACCGGGCGCGACCTGCCCCCGGCGGCCCAGCATGCCGCCGACCTGTGGCGCGGCTTTGTCGAGGATCAGGCGGGCACCACCCTGTCGACGCTGGACGACGCGCTGTCCGACCAAGCGGCCTTTGCCCGCCTGGCGCGGCAGGTGATCGCCGACCTTGGCTATGGTGACCAGTTAGGCGACGACCCCGACGCGCCCGACGATGACGCGGGCGACTCTGACGCCGAAGAGGATCAGGACGCCCCCGACACCAGCGGCGACGACCAAGACGGCGAAGAGGCCGAAGCCTCGCCTGAGCAATCCCAGGAGGACCAGCAGGACCAGTCTCAGGCGCAAGTCACCATGGAAGACAGCGCCGACATGGAGCAGGGCGACGAGGCCGAACTGCCCGAGGGCGAGGCCCCGCTGGAACCGCCGCCCCCCGCGCCCCATTCCGACGCGGACCCCGGCTATACCGTCTATACCACAGATTTCGATGAGGAAATTCGTGCCGAAGACCTGGCCGACCCGGCCGAGCTGGAGCGTCTGCGCGCCTATCTGGACCAGCAGCTTGAGCCCCTGAAGGGCGCCGTGTCGCGGCTGGCCAACAAGCTGCAGCGCCGGTTGCAAGCCCAGCAGAACCGCAGCTGGGAGTTTGACAAGGAAGAGGGCGTTCTGGACGCCGGGCGTCTGGCCCGCGTGGTGGCGAACCCGACCACGCCCCTGTCGTTCAAATGGGAAAAGGATACCGAGTTTCGCGATACCTGCGTGACCCTCCTTCTGGACAACTCGGGTTCGATGCGGGGACGGCCGATTTCCATTGCGGCAATCTGCGCCGATGTGCTGGCCCGCACGCTGGAGCGTTGTTCGGTCAAGGTGGAGATTCTGGGCTTTACTACCCGTGCGTGGAAGGGTGGCCAGTCGCGCGAACGCTGGCTGGCGCAGGGGCGGCCGCAGGGGCCGGGGCGGCTGAACGACCTGCGCCACATCATCTACAAATCCGCCGATGCGCCCTGGCGGCGGGTGCGCCCCAACCTGGGGCTGATGATGAAAGAGGGGCTCTTGAAGGAAAACATCGACGGCGAGGCGCTGGAATGGGCGCATCGCCGCGCGCTGGCCCGGCCCGAGGCGCGCAAGATCATGATGGTGATTTCCGACGGGGCCCCGGTGGATGACAGCACCCTGTCGGTCAACCCGGCGAGCTACCTTGAAAAGCACCTGCGCGATGTGATTGCCATGGTCGAACGGCGCAAGATGGTGGAGCTGATCGCCATCGGCATCGGTCATGACGTGACACGCTATTATCAGCGCGCGGTGACGATCACGGATGTCGAGCAGCTTGCCGGGGCGATGACCGAACAACTTGCCAGCCTGTTCGAGGTTGACCCGAAGAAACGCGCCCGTGCGCTGGGCCAAGGGTTTGGCCGAGGGCTTGGCCAAGGGCTTGGATCGCGGCGCGCGGGATAGTTGGACCTGAATGAAAGGCCAAGACATGTTGCAAAGCTTTGAACGGCAGGCGGTTGCAGAGCAGGGTCCGCCCCGGCTTGTGGCGTTGCGGACAAGATTGCGCAAGCTTGGGCTGGACGGGTTCCTGGTGCCACGCGCCGATGTGCATCAGGGCGAATATGTCGCCCCTCGGGATGAGCGGCTGCGGTGGTTGACCGGGTTTGCCGGCTCGGCGGGGTTTGCTGTGGTGCTGCCAGACGTGGCGGGCATCTTCATCGATGGGCGCTACCGCACGCAGGTGAAGGCCGAGGTGGATCTTGCGGTCTTCACCCCGGTGCCCTGGCCAGAGACCAAGCCGGGCGACTGGATCAGGGGCCACCTTGCAGCGGGCAAGCTGGGCTATGACCCCTGGCTGCACACCGCCGATGACATCGAAGCGCTGGAAGCGGCGCTGGCGGGGTCCGGCGTGACCATGGTGGCGCTGTCGGAAAACCCGCTGGATGCACTTTGGACAGACCAGCCGCCGCCGCCTTCGGGTACCGCCATGGTGCATCCCGATGCCTTGGCGGGGCAAACCGGTTCAGCCAAGCGCAAGGCCCTGGCCGAGGGCCTGCGGATCGCCGGGCAGCGGGCGGCGATCCTGACCTTGCCGGACTCGATCTGCTGGCTTTTGAACATCCGGGGGGCGGATGTGGCGCGCAACCCGATCCTGCACGGCTTTGCCATCCTGCATGCCGATGCGCGGGTCGACCTGTTTGCCGATCCGGACAAACTGGATGCGGCAGTTTTGGCCCATCTGGGCACGGCGGTGACGCTGCATCCCGTGGGCGATTTTGCTGACGGCTTGCGCGGTCTGACCGGGCCGGTGCGCGTTGACCGCGGCTTGGCCCCGCTGGCGGTGTCGGTGATTCTGCGCACGGCGGGGGTGGACATGGTTTGGGGGGAAGACCCCTGCCGTCTGCCAAAGGCCTGCAAGACCGACGCCGAGATCGCAGCGACCCGCGAGGCGCATCTGCGTGACGGGGCTGCAGTGGCGCAATTCCTGTGCTGGCTTGATCGGGCTGCGCTGGACGGGCCCCTGACCGAAATCGATGTGGTCACCGCGCTGGAGGGGTTTCGCCGCGCCACCGGGGCGCTGCACGACCTTAGCTTTGATTCGATCTGCGGGGCGGGGCCAAACGGGGCGATCATGCACTACCGGGTGACGCGGGCCAGCAACCGCGCTCTTGCCAAGGGCGAACTGGTCCTGGTCGATTCGGGTGGTCAGTACCAAGACGGCACCACCGACATCACCCGCACCATCCCGATCGGCCCTCCGACGCGCGAGGCACAGGCCGCCTATACGCGCGTGCTGCAGGGCCTGATCGCGATCAGCCGGCTGCGCTTTCCCAAAGGGCTAGCCGGGCGCGATCTTGATGCGCTGGCGCGCTATCCGCTGTGGCTGGCCGGCCAGGATTACGACCACGGCACCGGTCATGGCGTCGGTGTGTTCCTGTCCGTCCACGAAGGCCCCCAGCGGCTGTCGCGCCTGTCCGACGTGCCGCTGCAGCCCGGCATGATCCTGTCGAACGAACCCGGCTACTACCGCGAAGGGGCCTTTGGCATCCGGCTGGAGAATCTGATCGTGGTCCAGACCGCGCCACCCCTGGGCGACAACCGCGCGCAGCTGGCCTTCGAGACGCTGACCTTTGTCCCCTTTGACCGCCGGTTGATTCTGCTGGCTGAGCTTGCGCCAGGAGAGAGGGCCTGGCTGGATCACTATCACGCGACGGTTCTGGAAAGGCTTGCCCCGCGCGTCGGGGGCGCTACGCTTTCATGGCTGACAGCCGCTTGCGCCCCTTTGTGAGGATATCATGGCCGACCATATCAAGATCAGCCCTGCCCCAGGCCCGGTGACGGTAAGCGCCGCAGGCGTAACACTTGGCACCAGCAGGCATGCGCTGGAACTGCGCGAAGGCAGCTATCCGCCGGTGCTTTACGTTCCGCGCGCCGATATCGACATGGCGCGGCTGGAAAAGACCAGCCGCAGCAGCGGATGCCCGCACAAAGGGGCCGCAAGCTATTACTCGATCCGGACCGAGGCCGGGGTGCTGGAAAACGCGGTCTGGTCCTACGAGACGCCAAAACCCGAAGTGGCGGCGATTGCCGGGCACCTGGCCTTTTACCCCGACAAGGTCACGCTGACGCGCTAGCCACCGCGCGGATCCGCTCCACCATGGCGCGCAACCCGTTCGATCGTTGCGCGCTGAGGTGGTCGTTTAGGCCAAGGCGGCCAAGCTCGGCAACGGCATCGATCCTTGCCACCTGATCGGTCGGCACCCCGGCATAAAGCGCATGCAGGACAGCGATCAGGCCGCGCACGATCATCGCATCGCTGTCGCCGTCAAAGTCGAAGACCCCGTTTTCCGGGCGGGGCCGCAGCCAGACCTGACTGGCGCAGCCCTCCACCTTCAAGGCCGCCACCCGGAAACTATCGTCCAAGGGCGGCATGGCGCGGCCAAGCTCGATCAGATGGCGGTAGCGGTCCTCCCAGTCGTCCAGAAAGCCGAAGGTCTCGGCAAGGTCTTCGAAGGCGGCGGTGGCCATGCGGGTTCTCCTGTCTTGTCGGGGAAGTATGGCTGAGGTGGTAAAAGGTCCAGTCCTTTGGCGGCAGGTTTTCAGAACCGCTTTCCAAATGCCGCACCATCGGCTACCCAAGGGACAGTCTTTCAGGAAAGCCGCCATGCCTGTTGCCCGCGCCCTAGTGACCGTCGTTCTTTGCCTTGGCCTTGCCGGCTGCGGGGGGGTGCGGGAAAGCCGTCTCAACCCGTTCAACTGGTTCAAAAGGTCCGAGGCCCGCGCCGTCGTGGCGTTGGAAACCCCTGGCGATACGCGCCCCCTCGTCGAGACGGTTCTGACCATGACGGTTGAACCGATCCCTGGCGGGGCCATTGTGCGTGCCACCGGGCTGCCCCCGACCCAAGGCTGGTGGCAGGCAGAACTCGTGGCGCAGCCGGTCGACGAAAATGGCACGCTGGTCTACGAATTCCGCCTGCTTGCCCCCACCGACCAGACCCCGGCTGGCAGCCCACGTTCCCGCGAGATCGAGGTTGCGATCTACATCTCGGACATCAGACTGGACGCGATCCGCGAGATTGTGGTGCAAGGCGCCGGCAACGCCCGGTCAGCCCGGCGCTAAAGCTGCACCACCCGCACTTCGTGGCCCTTGGCCGACAGCGCAATCTCGCCCCGACAGAGGCGCAGCGCATCGTCACCGAACGCCTCGCGCCGCCAGCCGGACAGCGCCGGACCTTCGCGTTCACCGGCGGCAATCGCATCCAGATCGGCGCTTGAGGCGATCAGCCGCGGGGCCACGCCCAAGGCCTCTGATTTTGCCTTGAGGAGAACACGCAACAGATCGGCCAGGGCGGGGTTGACCTGCAACTGGTCGCGGGGCACGTCAATCCGGGGCATGTCCTCGGCCCGCATCTCGAGCCCGGCCTTCACGGCGGCAAGGATGCCATCGGCAATCTCTGGCTTGCGGCCTTCGCGCATCAAAAGGCGCGAGCGGCCCAGCTCCTCGATCGTGGTCGGGCGGGTGGAGGCCAGCTCCAAGAGCGCGTCATCCTTCATCACGCGGGAGCGCGGCACGTTCTGCCCCTGGGCATAAGCCTCGCGGAACCGCGCCAGCGTCTTGACCACTGCCAGAAACCGGCCCGATGTGGTGCGGGTCTTGATCCGCATCCAGGCCTCATCGGGGTGAACGGTATAGGTGGCAGGATCAGTCAGAATTGCCAGCTCTTCGGCCACCCAGGCGGCGCGGCCATTCTTGGCCAGTTGCGCCGCCAGCCATTCGTAGATCACCCGCAGATGCGTGACATCGGCCAGAGCGTAATCCTTTTGCGCCTCGGTCAGGGGGCGGCGCGACCAGTCGGTAAAGCGGCTGGTCTTGTCGAGGTCAGCGCGCGCGATCTTTTTCACCAGCGTTTCATAGCCGACCTGCTCGCCAAAGCCGCAAACCATCGCGGCGATCTGGGTATCAAACAGGGGCTTGGGAAACACGCCGCCTTCGACAAAGAAAATCTCAAGGTCCTGACGGGCGGCGTGGAACACCTTGACCGTCGCTTCATGCCGAAAGAGGTCATAAAGCGGTTCCATCGACATGTCGGGGCCGTCGATCGGGTCAATCAGCACCGCCTCACCCGCGCCGGGAATTGCCATCTGGATCAGGCAAAGCTTGGACCAATAGGTCCGCTCGCGCAGGAATTCGGTGTCGATGGTGACGTAGGGCTGGCTTTTGGCGACGGCGCAAAAGTCGGCAAGGTCCTCGGTCGTCGTGATCGTGCGCATGGCCACCCCTTCGGCGCGGGGTCATCCCGCCGAGTTGCCGATCTATAGGCGGGGCCATGGCCAAAGGAAAGCCCCCGGGGGATGGCGCCCTGGCTATCGGGGCAGGATCGGGGTTCGGTCGCCCGCGGCAAACCGGCGCAGGACGGCGGGGTAAAGCTGGTGTTCGGCCGCCAGGACGCGGGCGGCAAGGCTGGCCTCGGTGTCGCCCGGCAGGACCGGCACCCGCGCCTGACCCAGGATCGGACCGCCATCCAGCTGGTCGGTCACCTCGTGGACGGAACACCCGGCCTCGACGTCCCCGGCGGCAAGGGCGCAGGCATGGGTGTGCAATCCGGGATATTTCGGCAAGAGGGATGGATGGATGTTCAGCATCCGGCCCGCGAACCGGCGGACAAACGCAGGGCCAAGGATGCGCATGAAGCCCGCCAGACACAGAATGTCCGGCGCGGCTGCCTCAATCTGGGAAAGAAGGGCTGCTTCAAAGCCGGACCGATCCGTGCCGAAGCTTTGGTGATCCACAGCAGCAACCTTAAGCCCAAGCTCGGCGGCCTTTCGCAGGCCGGCGGCGTTGGGGTCGTTCGAGGCGACCAGAACCGGACGGGCCGGATGCCCCCCCACCATGTCGCGCACCAGCGCCAGCATGTTCGACCCGCCACCCGAAATGAGGATGGCGACGCGCTTCACAACAGCCGCCCCAGGTAGACGACCTGGGCCTGCGCCGGCGAAGCATCGACAACGCGCCCCAGGGGAACGATCGTTTCCCCCAGCGTCGCAAGCGCCGCCGCAATCGCCTCGGCCCGGTCAGCGGCGACCGCAAGCACCATGCCGATGCCGCAGTTGAAGGTCTTCAGCACCTCGGCCTCGGTCATCCCCGCCGTGGTCGCAAGCCAGCGAAACACCGGTGGCAAGGTCCAGGCGGCAAGATTGATCTCGCAGGCAAGACCTTCGGGCAGAAACCGGGGGGGGTTTTCGGTCAGCCCGCCGCCGGTGATATGGGCCACCCCATGCACTCCCCCCGCGCGGATCGCGGCCAGAGCCTGCTTGACGTAAATCCGGGTAGGCGTCAAAAGCGCCTGCCCCAGCGTGCCGTCGCCAAAGGGGGACGGGGCATCCCAGCCCAGCCCCGACAGGTCCACCACCTTGCGCACCAGACTGTAGCCATTGGAGTGGACCCCACTGGACATCAGCCCAAGCAGAACATCCCCGGCACCCACCGCCGCCGGCAACGCACTGCCCCGTTCCATGGCACCAACGGCAAAGCCGGCCAGGTCAAAGTCGCCTTGGTGATACATGCCCGGCATTTCCGCCGTCTCGCCGCCGACAAGGGCGCAGCCGGCGTCCAGGCAGCCTTGCGCGATGCCCGTGATGATGCGGGTCGCCTGATCAAGCTCCAGCTTGCCGGTGGCGAAATAATCCAGAAAAAACAGGGGTTCGGCCCCTTGGCAGACCAGATCGTTGACGCACATGGCCACCAGATCGATACCGATGGTATCCACCAGCCCGGTGTCGATGGCGATGCGCAGCTTGGTGCCGACCCCATCGGTCGCGGCCACCAGAACCGGGTCATGATAGCCTGCCGCCTTAAGGTCGAACAGGGCCCCAAAGCCACCCAGCCCGCCCATCACGCCGGGGCGGCTGGTGGCGCGGGCGGCGGGCTTGATCCGCTCGACCAAAGCGTTGCCGGCATCGATATCGACACCCGCATCGGCATAGGTCAGCCCGTTGTGGCCCTTGGTCATCGCAGCATCCCCCGGCTTTCGGCTTTGGTCCGGGGGCCTAACCGATTTCCCGCAGCGCGGCAACGAGCGATGCAAGACAGAGTGCGGCCAAATGCGGCTTGGCGTGCCGGACACCAGATGGCATATCCTATGCAGATGTGATTGTGAGGGTGGATTGTGGACAGCATAAGCGAAACGGTCTGGGAGCTGTGCTGCACGCCTGGCTTTTCCCTGTCGCCGCTCTTGTGGCTGCCGGTGACGCTTTTGGTGCTGGCGTTCTGGATCAGCATGGGTCGTGGCAAGGGTCTGCGCGCGTTTCTGAACTGGGATGGGGTGCTGACGCACAAATCCACCCGCACCGACCTTTGGCTGTTCCTGATCGGCCGGGTGATGGTGCTGCTGGGGGCCGCCTCATATGTCTCGCTTGCCCCGGCCGCTGCGCGGTGGACGGCAGAGCTGTCGCCGCTGCCGCCCCTGTTTGCCAACGGGCTGTCCCCCTGGGGCCTGGCCCTGGTGATTTTCCTATTCTACGACTTTGGCCATTACTGGTCGCACCGGATCTTCCACGGCAAGGCCTTGTGGAGCCTGCATGCCGTCCACCACTCGGCCGAGGTACTGACCCCCTTGACCACCTATCGTCAGCATCCGCTGGCCGGGCTGATTACTGCTGCGTTTCATTCGGCCGTCCTAGGGGTCGGGATGGGGTTGGTGGTCGGCTGGGTGGCACGGGACATGGGCTATGCCGAGATTGCGGGGGCCAATGCGGTGGTGGTGCTGTTGAATGCAACCGTGGTGAACCTGCACCACAGCCAGATGCATGTCAGCTTTGGCCCGATTGTCGAACGTATCCTGATTTCGCCCGCGCAGCACCAGATCCACCACAGCTGTGAACCGCGGCATTTCAACCGCAACTACGGCAATGTGCTGGCCCTCTGGGACTGGATGTTCGGAACGCTCTATCTGGTGCGCGAACGAGAGGAACTGCGCTTTGGTCTGGTCGGCGATGCGGAGGCTGGGCTCATGACGCACCGCCTGTGGCCGGTGCTGGTGGACCCGATCCGGCGTCTGATCAGCTAGGCCTTGGGGGCAAAGCGGCCGGAACCCGGGCGGGTTCCAGCCGTCGGTTCTGTCCGAGAGCCAGCCGGCTATTGCGTCGTGTCGGAATCGCCCTCAGCCGGCGGGGTGGCTTTCTGGGCGACGATCGCCCGGATCAAGATCAGGGCACCCACGGCGAACAGCAGAACAAGACCCGCGTCAGACCCACCGTCTTCGATGACAGGTTCGGGAGAGTAGGCGTTCCCCGCGAGCGCCGCCTGGGCAAACGCCGCGCAGCAGGCGAAACTGCTGGCCATGATCCGAAAGACCTGAGCTACCCCCCGAAAATCGGACAGTGACGGAAGCTACGATCTGACGTCTGCTGGTCTCCAATAACGAGGAGAACAGACATGTCGAAACGCAGGAACCATGACTCGGCGTTCAAGGCGCG